>Ash_p2__coassemble_1019_pt1 | contig 30580 bp, 23 predicted proteins | sample Ash_p2__metabat2_low_PE_002 | metagenome-assembled genome bin Ash_p2
AGGGCTGATGATGTAAAACTGAAAGAATTCCTTAAAGATTTAACCTGAATTGTACGATACTTTTGTAAGACACAAAGCGAAAACTATACATGATGACTAAGAAATGTTTTAATGTTTTCTGAATATAGAAGTAAACGAAGTAAACCAGATCGGTTTTTTTGAGCTGATGATGAGAGTTTCGTCGGTCGAAGAGAGCTTACAGACAACACAAAGATCGATCTGTGAGAGATAGATGCAGGAAAGGAGATCGCAATGAAAAATACAAAGAAACCAGGCCTGAGCCGGGCACTGTCTTTGGCCCTTGCCGCACTTGTTGCAGGCGGTTCCATGACAAGTGCTCTGGTGCCTGTACATGCGGTTGAACAGGGTTTTGAAGATGGCGGTTTTGATGAAGCGCCATCGAACACCAATTCAGGCAATTCGTCTGCTGCCGATTCCAATGACAGCTGGGTAGAAGATCTTGACCATGGGACCGGATCGAGCACGGATGCTTCCACCAACAATGGAAGTTCTGTAGACAGTGATTTTTCGGGAACGGTAAATGGAGGAGAGGCCGCCTCGACTCAACCAGCTGCGGAAGATACAACTCCTGACACTTCTGGCCATATGGGGGCCAGTGCTGAAGACGGACCTTTGGCTGATGAGGAGCTGTTTGGGATGGAAGAAGAATCGGACCTGATCCTTGGAGATATCGATAACCATCGTCAAAGCAGCACAGTTCTGGACGGAATCGATATTTCAAACTGGCAGAATACAATTGATCTGGACTTGATTGATGCAGATTTCATCATCTGTAAAGCCACAGGTGGAACAGGCTTTAAAGATCGCTCTTTTGACTACTTTGCGCAGAAGATTCTGGGGGGCGGCCGCCTTTTTGGATTCTATCATTTTGCCCATGACTCCGGCTATGAAGGCTCTGCCCAGGACGAAGCAAAGTTCTTCTACGAACAGACTAAACAATATATTGGAAAGGGAATTCCAATTCTGGACTTTGAAGATCATGACGTCCTGGCTAAAGGGGCTTCCTGGGCTCTCGACTTCCTTGAAACCTACTACAAGCTTTCGGGCGTAAAGCCAATGCTGTATACAAGCAGCTACTACACCAGAACCATTGACTGGACACCAGTCGCCAAGGCTGGCTATCAATTATGGGTTGCCAACTATGGCAAGAACGATGAGCAGCAGGGTTATCGGGAAACTGCGGAAGTAAAGACGGATCTCTTAGGGACCGGCGCATTTGAAGAGTATTACATGCATCAGTACACATCGCGCGGAAAACTCGAAGGCTATGAAGGCAATCTGGACCTGAACAAGTTCTACGGCACAAAAGAGGAGTGGCAGACACTTTCTCAGCCTGAAGGTTTATCTCAGACACTCCTTCGCCTGTATAACCCAAACTCTGGTGAGCACTTCTATACCGCGAGCCGAGAAGAAAAGAAGATCTTAACCAATCTTGGCTGGACGGATGAAGGCTTTGCCTGGACAACACCAGGTACAGGACAGAATGTCTATCGTCTTTACAATCCAAACTCCGGTGATCATCACTACACTGTCGATGTGAATGAGCGCGATACGCTGATTTCCTATGGATGGCAGGCAGAGGGTGTCGGCTGGCTTGCAGTAGAAGATCGCAAGGATGGCATCCCTGTATACAGAGCATATAATCCAAATGCCGAAACAGGAGCTCATCACTTTACAACAAGCGTTGAAGAGATCAATGCGCTGGTTGCAATGGGCTGGGAAAATGAAGGCGTTGCATGGTATGCGGTTGACCCAGGAAAGACTTTTGAAAGTGGCGAAAAGTTTGAAGATATGAAGGAGAAAGCTGACTTGCAAAGATCGAACCGGCTCAATGATGCACTGCCTTCTTTACTGGGCATTCGAACGAACAGATAAAATACAGCAGTTGCTTTGACATGAATAACAACCCCCCCAGCAATTCTGGTCTTTCAGATTGCTGGGGGTTTCATGTTTTCGACACTTGGGATGATCAGGTGCCTTGCTTGGAAAATAATTTTTCTTCCATATTTATATGTATTTATATGCCGAATTTATACGCAAAATGGATATAGATCCAAAAGGCAAATTGTTGGTGCCTTGAAAAGTGGCAAATTAGTGCCTAGGATCGATACGGAAAGAGGGAGGATCCTCAAAAATGTGTGAAATAAATTGGATGAAAGTCAAAAAAATATGGTGTTTTCCATTTTTGTTCAAGTACAGAATACGCCTTCGTTTCATCTGTTTTTGAGACTTTTATGGCAGAGTGGAAAGATTCGAGGGATGGATGGATTGACAGTCTAAATATCGGCTGTTAAGATGACCGCAAATGTTGAGAAATAAAAGATAGAGGCTGCGGTGCAGATGAGTACCTTCTCGAGGAGGCGTCCAATGAAGGAAGGGAAAGGCAATCACCGCCGAAATTCAGGTTCTGGCAGGGGCGTGGATTGGGATGCAGGGAAATACCTTGCAGACTCCTTCAGTCGAAGAGGCGTTATCTTGAAACCTTCTTTTTGAACTGTGGGGACCACAGTTTTTTTATTTCCAGAAAAGGAGAAAAATTATGAAAAAATCAATGTGGACTGCCGCATGCGCAATGCTCGTTCTGGCTGGCTGCTCAAGCAGCTCTGCTTCAAGCACTGCAAGTACCGCTAGTACATCAAGTTCGACAACATCTGCTTCCAGCACAGCTGCTGCTTCTGGTGAAACCTTTACTGTAGGTATGGAGTGCAACTATGCTCCATTTAACTGGCAGACAACAGATGCAACTGAATCTTCTGCAGAACTGCCAAATGGTGCAGGATATTGCGATGGCTATGATGTCAAGATTTCTCAGGACCTGGCTGACAAACTGGGCAAACAGCTCGTCGTTAAGAAGATCAACTGGGATGGTCTGCAGCCTGCTCTTGAATCTGGCGAAATCGATGCGATTGTAGCTGGTATGACAGCCAACGATGAACGCGAAGAAGGAATTGACTTTACAACTCCTTACTATTCTTCTGACATGGTTATGATCGTTCCAAAGGATTCTGATGTTGCTTCCTTTACAAGCATTCAGGATTTCTCCGGTCACAAAGTTATCGGTCAGAAAAACACAAACTATGACACCATCATCGATCAGATCGAAGGTGTAGAACACGTTACTCCAAAAGCTGCATATCCAGAACTCGTTCTGGCTTTACAGACAGGTGAAGCTGAAGCAATCACTGCTGAGCTGCCAGTTGCTAAGGGTATCGTTGCTGCCAACCCAGATCTGGCTTACATCACATTTGAAGATGGCAAAGGATTCGATGTAGACACAACTGTTTCCATCGGTCTGAAAAACAACACAAGAGACACACAGGAATTCAAGGACGTTCAGGCTGCTCTGGATGAAATCTCCCAGGAAACCCGTGATGAATATATGCTGGATGCGGTCAACAACGCTCCAACTGGTGAATAAGCGTCATGTCCATTGATTGGTCATATGCTTGGCGGGCACTCGTAAAAAACTGGCCGATGTTCTGGTACGGCATGAAAGTGACAATCGAATTTGCGGTTGTCGGTACCGTCTTCGGCTTTCTGATTGGTCTGGTGGTCGGCGCGATCCGTTCGGTTCCAATCGATCCACTGGATTCTCCATTGATTAAGGGATTAAAGAAATTTGGCCGCTGGATTACCGGGTTATATATCTGGATTTTTCGTGGCACACCTATGATGATTCAGGCTTGCTTTATCTACTACCTGCTTCGCCCAGTGATTCACTGGGGTCCAATTACTGCTGGTTTTGTGATCATTTCGATCAACACTGGTGCGTATATGGCAGAGATTCTGCGTTCTGGTATTCAGTCCGTGGATCCAGGTCAGTTAGAGGCATGCAAAGCCATTGGTATGAGCAACTTCCAGGCGATGGTGTACGTCATTTTCCCGCAGGCAATCAAAAACACCTTCCCGGCAATTGGCAACCAGCTGGTTGTTAACCTGAAGGACTCCTGTATGATGAACGTTATCTCTGTTACGGAGCTGTTCTTCCAGTCGAGTTCGATTGCGGGTTCGAACATGCGATTTGTTGAAATCTACTTCGATACCGCAATTCTGTATCTGATCCTGACTACAGTCGCAACATGGCTGCTCAACCTGATTGAGCGTCATATGAGTAAGGATGATGACACAGCGAAAAAGAAGAAATTCTTTATGGAGATGTCCGCATGAGTAATCCAGTAATTTCTGTTGAACATCTCAAAAAGAGCTTTGGTTCCCAGGAAGTTTTACATGATATCGACTTCCAGATCGAAAAAGGGGAAGTTGTTTCCATTATCGGATCTTCCGGTTCTGGAAAAAGTACTCTGCTTCGATGCATCAACCTGCTTGAAATTCCAGACTCTGGCACGATTTCGTTCCATGGTCAGAACATTTTAGGCGGCGGTTTAAAGCCAACTGACTATCGTTCAAAGGTTGGCATGGTATTCCAGAACTTCAACCTGTTCGCAAATAAGAATGTTCTGGATAACTGCATTCTTGGTCAGCGAAAAGTTCTTGGCCGTTCGAATGAAGAAGCGAAAAAAATCGCGCTTCAGCATCTGGAACGGGTAGGCATGAGTGCTTTCTTAAACAAAAATGCCACCAAACTTTCCGGTGGTCAGAAACAGCGTGTTGCGATTGCCCGCGCTCTGTCGATGGATCCGGAAGTTCTGCTTTTCGATGAACCAACCAGTGCACTTGACCCGGAAATGGTCGGTGAAGTACTGGACGTTATGAAGGGGCTTGCAAGTTCAGGTTTAACGATGATTGTCGTTACCCACGAAATGCAGTTTGCCAAAGACGTTTCCGATCGCGTGATCTTCATGGATCAGGGCATCATTGCCGAACAGGGAACCCCGGATGAAGTCTTCAACCATCCAAAAAACGAACGAACAAAACAGTTCCTTTCCCGTTTCCGCGAAAGTACAAATTTATCGTAAAATCGAAAACCGGCGTCCTGAGACAGGATACCGGTTTTTTTCATGACATATTTCGTTTAGGGCAGCCCAAATGACGGTTGTTCAAAGACGGGCAGATAGTCAATTTTTCGTCTGGCAAGCACCGTTAATCAAGACTGGGGCACAGAATCCGATGCTTTTTTGGAGAACGCCTGATCAACGGCCTGGCGCAGTTCGCTTTCGCTGACTTCGGTGTAAACGTTCAGTGTTGTTTTGACATTGGAGTGCCGGGCGAGTTTGGCCGCAATTTTGGGCTGCGCTCCGCTGCGGATCAGATTGGTGACAAACGTATGCCGGAGCATGTGATAATGGAAATCCATGCCCAGCTCTTTGACCACCACACTGATTTTATGCTGAATCGTCGTTGGGGCCATAAAACTGCCTTTCGGATCGGAAACGATCAGGTCGTAGGGATGAACCTTTTGATATTCCAGCAGAAAGGTTTTGAGCGTCTCACAAAGGGGAAGCACAGCGGTGCTTGAATCTGTTTTCGGGGTGATGGTCTTGAACCGAGACTTTTTTCCACCGGTGAAATCCATCTGCCGAGTGATCGATACCGTGTTGTTTTCAAAGTCGATATCTGAGAAACAAAGGGCAAGAGCTTCCGCCCGGCGCAATCCGAGATAGTAGCCAAGATACAGATAGGCGATGACGGTGGGCTCAGCCTTGAAATGATCACACAGATCGAGAAAGTTTTCTTCATCCAGATACATCTGGCGGCGTGCCGGTTTCTTGTCACTGTGGACATAGATCAGACTGAGTTGATGACTGGTGATATAACCGGCTTTCTGGGCATAGTCAAGAATGTTTTTCAGGCAGGAGCGAATCAGATCCATTGTTGACTGGCTGTTATCCGAGAATGCATTGAACAAGCTTTGAAGAACGGGGTAGGTGACATGCCGGATGTCCAGACTGCCAAGGCTTGGCCGGATAAAGCGTTCATAGTGATAGGTATAGGAAACTTTCGAATTGGCAGCGAAGCGGATACTGTCAATGGCGAGCCATTCCTTATAAATATCGTCCACAGTCCGGATTTTGTTGGCATTGTCACTGGAGGCCAGAAGGGCGGCGGAAACCCGGACGCTGTAAGCCTGCGCTTCATGTTTGGTCGGGAAGGTTTCCGTATGTTTTACCATTTTTCCCTGATCGTCGATGGATTCAACGGTAACTTGATATAAAAATTCTCCATTCCCCTTTTCAATTTTTTCGATTTGCATGAACGTACCTCCTTGTTGAGAATCAGGAGAGCAGATTCTGTTTTCGGGTGCAGTCGAAATGAAAAAGGCTGAAAACGTTGGTCTGATGAGGATTTGGAGTTTGTTGACTGGCTGCACTTTTCTCTGACCGCATGAACAGACTGTCTCTCTGTACTCAACCTGCTACTTATATTTTCGAATGAATCGCTTTTCTTTTTCAAATTCAGTAAAGAAGGCAGTTTTTTATCGCATTCTTGCACTATTTGTCTCTATAACAGGGCAGCAGGGACCATATCGTCGCCTTGATGATTCATATTCATCTGTCAGGAGTTGTCAGGAATCATAGACGGGTTCGTCAGATCGGGCAGACCATACAGATCAGATAGATCAAGCAGAGCAGACACTCCAGACGATTGGCCCAATGAAATATGTGTTCTGACTGTAGGCGGTTTCTGTAACGCTTTTGTCTATGTGCATTTTGGTTTCAGTTCTTTCAACCGGAACTTCTTCTTTGGCTTTCACAAAAAATGCCCGCGGAGAGCTTTGTCCGGTTTTCCAACCTGATGACAGAGTTTATAATGGATAAGAACGAAAGATGTATTAAAAAGATGTATTTAAAGGAGGAAACAAAATACATGGCAAGAAAACCTGTTGTACTGGTTGTCATGGATGGTGTCGGACTGTCTGACAACGTTCTTGGCAACGCAGTGAAAATGGCCTACAAGCCACATCTCGATATGCTTTGGGAAACCTGCCCCCATACGCAGTTAAGAGCTCATGGTCTGGCAGTAGGTCTGCCAACAGATGGCGATATGGGTAACTCCGAAGTTGGTCATAACGCAATCGGAAGTGGACAGATCTATTCACAGGGTGCAAAACTCGTAAACGAAAACATCGAATCCGGTGAAATGTTCCAGTCCGCTGCCTGGAAAGAACTCGTTGACAACGTAAAAGCCAATAACTCTACACTTCACTTCTTGGGCCTGCTTTCTGATGGAAATGTACACTCGCACATTAATCATTTAAAGGCTCTGATTAAAGAAGCCAAAGCAGAAGGCGTTAAGAAAGTGCGCGTTCACGCTCTGTTAGACGGACGTGATGTACCTGAAACTTCCGCTTTAAAATATGTTGACGAAATCGAAAACTTCATGAACGATCTCAATGATGAAAACTTCGACGCACAGATCGCATCTGGCGGCGGACGTATGCAGATCACAATGGACCGTTATGAAGCCAACTGGCCAATGGTTGAAGAAGGCTGGAAGATCCACGTACGCGGCCTTGGACGTCAGTTCAAATCCGCTACTGAAGCCATCGAAACTTACCGCAATGAATCCGGTGTTGTTGACCAGGATCTGCCAGGATTTGTCGTTGTTGACGAAGAAGGCAATCCAAAAGGAACCATCGATGACAACGATTCCGTCATCCTGTTCAACTTCCGCGGCGACCGTGCTCAGGAAATCTCCTTAGCCTTTGACGGTGACGAAAGCTTCGACAAATTTGACCGTGTTAAAGTTCCACACGTTAAATTCGCTGGTATGCTTCAGTATGATGCAGATGCGCAGATTCCAAAGCGTTACCTCACTGAACCACCAAAAATCCATTACACACTGACTGAACAGCTCGTGGCCAACGGCATCAGTGAATATGCAATTTCCGAAACTCAGAAATATGGCCATGTAACTTACTTCTGGAACGGAAACCGTGCCGCTAAATTCGACGAAAACCTCGAAGAATACGTAGAAATCGAATCCGACGTTATTCCATTCGAACAGCGTCCATGGATGAAGTCTGCTCAGATCACTGACAAACTGTGCGATGCGATCCGCTCCGGTAAATACGACTTCTTACGTACGAACTATCCAAACGGTGACATGGTTGGCCACACTGGCAACCTTGAAGCCACTGTAATCGGTGTTGAATCCGTTGACCTGGCTTTAGGCCGTGTTATTCAGGCTGTTAAAGACGTTGATGGTGTTCTGCTTGTTACAGCTGACCATGGTAATGCGGATGAAATGTACGAAAAACGCAAAAAACCAGATGCTCCTCTGAAAGCTAAAACATCTCACACACTCAACCGTGTTCCATTCATCGTTTACAACTACCCATGCACACTCAAACACGATGACGATATGGGTCTGTCCAATATCGCCGCAACTGTCTGCGAAATCCTGGGTGTTGAACCAAACGAACACTGGAGAGCTTCCATCATCGAATCTAAAGACTAATCAATAAACTGGTCTTGAACTCGATAAGCTGATCCCATGGATCAGAAGCAAAATCTACAATTGTATAACGAATCATCATGCTGGCAATCCGGATCCCAAATCCGGCTGCCAGCATTTTTTGCTTGCCATAGAAAAAGGTCACCGGCTGGAAAACTGGATGTTTTTCCTGGCTGGTGACCTTTCTGGTTTGTTTCTTGAAATGTTTTCGTATTACGTTGTTTGCGGTAAATTTTCACAGCTGGATGAATCTGGAAGAGTCTGTCGACTATGGTTGATTACAGGTTAGATGCTATTCGTCATCATCATCGTCGACATCATCATGGATGCCAAAGACACGGGAGAAGAAGGAAGGCTTTTCCTCTTCGTAGTGATCTTCGTCGTTTCCGTTGTCGTATCTGTTTTCATCATAACGGCTATCCTGATAACTTCCGTGATCATACTGGTTCTGATTTCTGGAATCGTTATAGTCATCATCATCGTCGTATCCGTCATCTTCACCGTCCTGGTCTTTATGGGTGAAGATCGAAAGAATTCGGTGCCCAGTGCGTGGTGCGTTGTCATCCTGATCAGAATCGTCGTAGTCATCGTCCTGATCATCCGGATCCTGTTCGTCAACAAGTTCGAATTCGTAATCGGAGAGATCTTCGTCATCGAGATCATCATCGGATGCGGAATGGTCGTCCTTGATTTCAGGAAGCTTGAAGGCAGGGAAGATGCCGACAATCAAAAGTCCATAACGCAGAACTTCCAACATCAAGAACAGGGTAAAGACTTTCATGGAGTAGCGGACGGTGTCGGAATCGTAGTAGCCTTTTAACATCATGCCGCCAAAGACGGCTACGCCAATCTGCGCAACGACACAGAACCATAAGATCTTTTTGCATCCTGGCTGTTTAAGATACAGGAAGAAGATCGGCAGGGTCCAGATCGCACCGGTCAGAATACACAGGGTAAACATGAGGTTGAGTGCGAAGACGGAGGCGTTATCGATGGAGACAAAGTTGTTCTGGAACAGGTGAACGATCAATGGGAACAGGATCAGTTCTCCATAGACCACAATGGCCATCCGGATTGCGGTACGCGGATATTTGCTGGAAAGCTGACGCCGGTTTTCTTTCTCTTTCTGGCGTCTGGCTGCAGCTTCTTCATGGGAGTTGCCTTCAATATCCACTGGATTTTTGACGGCAACGCGAACCGGCTGTGATTTGGCAGGGGCGTTATTTGCGGCCTGTCGGTTTCGCGATCCATTCTGGGCTGGAGCGGGTTTTGCTCTTGAGGTGATATCCGGACGGGAACCAAAGTTGGAGTATGCATCATTTGGTTGAGGAGCATAGTTTCCATTGGTTGAAGACATGCCCGGCTGGAAATCTGGTGTCGGCCAGGAGGCCGGCTGGCCGGTTGGAATGACCTGACCGGTATAGGGATCGTAGTATTGCCCGGTTGATGGATCAAAGTTGAGAGGTCTGCCTTCTACAGGAACTTGATTTCCGTTGGAAGGATAGGCACCATTTTGAGCCGGGGAGCTGGCGTTTCCATATCCATTTGGCTGATGGGCAGGGTATTGGTTGTACCCAGTCTGCTGACTGCCATAGCCAGGCGTCTGGCCGTTGGCCGGATAGGAATTGGGGTAGCTGTTGTTGGCATATCCGTTGTGGTTTGGATAGGCATTACCATTTGGATAGCCGTTTCCATTGCCATAACCTGGCTGGTTTTGTGGATAGGTGTTTTGCGGAGCGTTTCGATATCCATTTGGCTGCTGGTAACTGTTGGTCTGTTGGCCATAGTGACCAGACTGGTCATAGGAAGTTTGGCGGGAAGCATACGCTTTTTCCTGGTTTGCTTTCTCTTTTTGAACGCGGGCTTTGGCTGCTTTCTTTCTGGCCTGCTGCTGGCGTTCCTGTTCCTGACGCTCGCTTTCGGAAAGCGTGATGACATGGTCAAAGAAAATCCGTGACCACCAGGAGTTGCGCAGCCACTTGTAGAGCCAGAGCAGATAGAAGTTCTTGACCATTTCCAGTACGATCCAGACCAGATAGACCGCAATGAAGGAAGGGTGGAGGGTCAGATCATAGATCAGCCATCCACAGAAGGCGATTTCCCCAAAACATCCAAGCAGAACCAGATGTCTGGTCCATGACTTACCGGAGGAAATCGCAAAGAAGATCACCATCCAGACAACCATCTGGACTAAGGTGACGAGTAAGTATAGGACGGTAAAAAAATCAGGCCGGGTGAAGATCGGCTGGCTGAGCAGGAAGTACATGCCTGCCGGCCAGAGACAGATCACCAGATAGGAAAGAATCAGAACCGCCTGGATCCGACGCTTTGCTTTTTTAAGAAGCCTGAGATCATCTTGATATTGAGTCATAACTCAAGTTTATCGGATGAAAGAGCTAAATCAAATTCCATTCCTGAAATTGTCCATTCGCAAAGCGCTTAACACAATATAGATCAAAGTACAGGCCAATTTTTTTTAGAGTGGTACGATAGCGGCATATTCAAAGAGTATCTGGGTTGACCGCTCAAGAAGCGGGTCAATCCTGCTCTGCAATCCATCCTGCGCACCAGACAGAACGGATTGATCGATCTGATTATGGATCAGAATCGAAAAGACAGGTTTCGAGTCTGGATGGTTGCTTACCATGTCTGAAGAAGATGAATTCCAGTGTTCTTTTCTTGAATGTCGATTGACGGACAGGTTGAAAGGACCTTGCGGGATGCTACGAAGGAGAACAATAAATATGGAACTTTACTCTGTACTTTATCGAACGGTTGAAGCCCAGAATCTGGCAATGGTTATGGGCAGCGGCGATCTGCCGGTTCTGGCTACGCCTCAGATGATCGCCTGGATGGAAGAAGCCTCCTGCAAGATTGCTGAAACCAAAGAAGGCTATACCACAGTCGGCATTTCCATGAATGTAACACATGATGCGCCATCACCTTTACATGCCCGTATTCGCATTGTCAGCCATCTGATCGAAAGCAATGGCAAGATCTTTACATTTGAAGTCAGTGCTTATTGTGGTGAGACCTGCATTGGCAAAGGCATTCATAAACGGGCTGCCGTCAACCGCGAACGCTTTATGGCCAAGGTGAATGCCCAAGCCTGAGCCAGATTGGATATCGATCTGGAAATGAGAGAAAACCAACGGGGAATCAACACCCCGTTTTTTCGTGGACCCTGCTGGAATAGCGAGTTTGAAAAGAAGAAAAGCAGGGGTTAACCGGCTTCAGGATTGTTTTCCCAGCTGATCGATATCCCTCCGGCATCTTTTCATTCGCTAAAAAATCCTGTACACTACAGACCTCAAGTCCCGATACTCTGATCGATCCATTGATGATCAAAATTCGGGACTGAAAACAGGTCAGCCTCAAAAAACTAAGTTTGAATGATTGCGGTTACGGTCCAAACCTCGCACCAAATTGCAGGCAATAAGACAGCCAGCTTGAACAGAGAAGAGATTTTCTGTTATTAATAGAGAGATCAGCTGATGCATAAGCAGATCAAAAGAAGCCCTTTTGACTCTGACTGGCTTTCTTATCATTGATTTTTGCCAGCCAGACCCAAATCAAGTCGAAAAAAAGACGTTTTGGTCTGCTCCCTAATTCAAACAAACGACAACCGTTTTAATCTTCATACGGTGTGTGTTGCTCTGAGATCACAAGCGGATCTCAGGCAGTGTGCTGATCCTGAATGCGATCAACCGATACGTTCGCTATTCTTTTTTGCCGGATCTTTTCACCCCGCTGATTCCGGGCAAAAATAACACGGATCCAAATTTAAAGACGGATTTGCTCATCCAGCCAAAATTCGAAGCGGATAAGCCGTTTTTCAATCCGGTCTTACGATTTGACCAGATGCAAAATTGTTTCGAAAAAGCGAAACAGTTTGATGGATCCATTCATAGAGTTCAAAGTGAGCTCAATTCCTGAAAACAGATTGCTGAAGCCCTTTTCAACCCAGAAAGCTGCGCCAGCTCTTTTGTTGTGCCCAAATCGAAAATAACCGAAACTGCCTTCGAAAATTTCTTTGAAGAAGTCTTTTCGTGTGCCTTTTTGTTCGAACAGGCGCAGGAATAAAAATAGAAGCGAACAACAATCCGGTTGATCGACTGCAGGGAAATCCTGCTTAGATTCCGGAGAACTATGAAAAACAGAAATGAATTTCTTCTGATTGTGGATGGCTCTTCCTTATTGGCAACCAGCTACTACGCCTCCCTGCCAAGAGCTCTTCGCAAAGAAAAGGATGAAGAAAAAAAGGAGCAGATGTACCCCCGCCTGCTCAAACGGGATAAACAGGGTCATTACTGCAATGCCCTGGAACTCTTCTTCCATACCTTATTGACCATCGTCACTTTCCAGCGGCCCAGTCATCTGGTGATCTGCTGGGACGCCGGCCGCAATACGTTTCGAAAAGAACTCTGGCCGGCCTATAAATCCAACCGTCAGGCGACTCCAACTCCTTTGCGCCAGCAGTTTGAAACCGCCTATGCACTTTGCGGACAGTTAGGGATCAGCCAGGTCCGTGATACCCGCTATGAAGCGGATGACTTTGCGGGAACGATCGCAACCCGGATGTGTGAATACATTCCGGTACGCATTCTGACCCGCGACAAGGACTATTTCCAGCTGATCAATGATGATATCCACATCTGGTATGGCATGGCTGACCTAAAGAAAGTGAAAGCATGGCGCAAAACCCATAACATGCCATCTTCTCTGCCAAGCCGGGTTGTGCTGGTCAATGAAGATGTCCTGTATAAAGAATTTGGCTACCACCCTAAAGCCGTGCCCATGATCAAATGTCTGTTCGGTGACCCGTCCGATAATATTCCTGGTGTTTCGGGCATGGGGGAAAACCGCTCGATCAAACTGGCGGAGCATTACCACTCCGTTGCCGAGCTCTATGATCCAATTGATGCCGTGCGCACCAAAGCGGACCGCCAGAAACTGGCCCGTTTATGGCGTACCTGGGGCATTACGATCTCTCCTTATTCCGTACTGACCCGCAAGGGAACGGATACCCGGCTCAATGCCCGTCAGATGGCTGAGATCTGTTATGAACTCGGAAAAATCCGGACGGATCTGGATCTGGAGGATTGTTTTGAGGGCGAATTCGGACCGGATTTGTTTCGCTGTGAGTTCGATCCGCAGACTATTTTTGATGTCCTTGAACCCTTTGAAATCGAACTGAAAATCGGCCGCAAGAAAAACGGAATTCCAGGCCGCCCTTTCAACACCCGTCAGACTTCAGGAAGACCGGGTGTAAAAAAACGGAATTCCACCCAGGCCACGTCTTTTAGAGAAGGAAAGAAGTCTTCCGCTACGAAATCGGCAAAATCTGTACAGACCACTCCAGCTGCAGGCCAGCCAAAAGGCAAAGCTGCAAAAGCGGCCATGGCTGCCGAAACCATGCCATCAGCTTCCAATGTAAAAGCTCCAAAGACCGGCAAACCAGTCAGACCGACACAAAAGTCCAGAAAAGGCTCGGCTCCATTGGCAGCTTCCAGAAAACAGAACCTGTCGGAAACCCAGATCAAGGACGATCTGCTGGTCAAAGAAAACCAGGTGGATGCAGGCCTGAACGTATCCAGCAATATGCCGGCTGCTCCAAAAACAACCTCATCTGCCAAGCAGAAAAGCCGAAAGGCAAAGGGCAGGAAAAATGCCAATCCGGCAAAGCTCAAAAACGCATCAGCTGCAGAGTCTTCTCCAAAGGAAAATGATTTTTCCTTACAGGCCCTCGAGCAGTTTGAAGCCAGTCAGCCCTTTGAAGTCGTGGTCGCCGGCTTTGACGATGGTCAGGAAGAAGAGTATGGTTTTGAGTCTTCCAGCCGTTCCTCTTTTGTCAACAATTCCCGCTCAAAATCAAAAGCAGGACGCAAGAAACCATCCCGTCCAGCACCTTTGAATGTGCAAAGTCATGGTCAGATGGAAAAACAAAACGCCAAAAAACGTCAGCCGCGCCCCCGACGCAATCAACGCCGCTACAAACCGAAAAAGCCGCAGAACCAGCAGACTTCGCCTCAGGCTTAACTCGTGATGGGCTTAACGTTGATTGCTGTTGAAAAAAAGTCAGGACATCAATCAGTCCATAAACCCAAACGAAAACAAGTCCCAGATTTCATGGAAGCTCATGAAATCTGGAACTTTTTTGCATAAGGAATAGGGATTAGAGGCCGACTTGCAGAGGACCTTCATTTTCAAAGTCATCGATTGCCTTGTTGGACGTAATATGAGAGTGTGGCCGATGATGGAAAGAGCGCAGATGGAACAGCAGCAGATAAGTCAGGCAGGTTCCATTGATGGCGCCGATCTCATCGAGGATGACATCGCGAAACTGACAGGCGCGATCGGCGACAAAGCTTTGGTGAATTTCATCAATTCCCGCAAAGAGCAGGGAAAAAAGAACTGCACCCAGGACCGCCTTACCGGATGAAAAGCCCAGGGCATCAAAAAACAGATACCATAGAACGCCCATGACCAGATAGATCGAGAAATGGGCAGCTTTGCGGATCAGAAACCGGATCTCGGGCAATGATTCAAGATGGAGCCAGTGGATCAGCTGATCGGATAAAGCCTGGGAATCAGAGCCGGTCTGACTGGAAAAAAGCCAGATGGCACTGACAAGCAGAAACAAGAGAAGCAGGTAGAAAAGGGCCAGCGGCAGATTGACTTTTCTGTCGGTGGCAGCGCGGGAGGTTGGTGTTTTCATAATTAAAGTTTACCGAATTTTCAACATGGAAGGAATGTCATTTTGTGCACTCCTGACTTTCAAAACAGGTCTGTCTCTGTCACTTTAAAATAGTAGAAAGTCCCATGCTTACAGACCGAAGAAAAGGCCTTTCAATCTGGAGCCAAACCAATTCATGAGAATCGTCCATAGCCCTTTGGTCGAATCGTTGGGCGAAACGTGATAGAGTAGGCGCCATATCCGATAAAGCCAGGCAGGCATGTCTTCGTGCATTCTATTGTTGCACCTTTTACAATGAGAAAAACGGACAGTCCAGAATTTCTGCCTGTTTTTGGGCAAATCTTTACCGGATAAGAAAAATAACTGGATTGGATTGGTTCGGGCCTGGTTCTCAGACAGAGGACAGGTTGCCTGAAGGAGGCCTAAGGTTTATAACTTGATTTGATCCTGATCAGGATGTCAGAAAACTGGCCATGCCTGTAAGGATCCATCCAGAAAAAGGAAAAAGTGAAAACGTATGGTAATTCGACGTATACAAAAGTGGTTTTTCAAGCTTACCCCCGCAAGACTGCTTGTACTCGGGTTTTTAAGTGTCATTCTGATCGGCGCTTTCCTGTTGTGGCTGCCGATCTCACGCTGTGCGGGTGTTCCCCTCAGTTTTCTTGACGCATTGTTTGAATCGTGCAGTGCGGTGTGCGTGACGGGGTTGACGGTGGTTGTTCCTGGACAGACCTTCAACCTGTTTGGCCGGATTGTCCTGGCCCTTCTGATTCAGATTGGCGGCATGGGCATTGTTCTGGTTGGCATGACCTTCACGCTTCTTTCAGGCGGCCGGATCAGTTTTAAAACCCGGACGCTCTTTGTCCAGGCGCAGAATCTTTCCGGCTATACCGGACTGATTCATATTGCCAAGTGTATTCTGTTTATGACCTTTGGCATTGAAGCCATCGGAGCCCTGTTGATGTGGCCCGTGCTGATGAGTTATTTTAACCCGCTGCAGGCACTTGGCCATGCCCTCTTCTTATCGATCTCGGCGTTTAACAACGCCGGCTTTGACTTGTTTGTGGGCGGGGATTCTTTAATTCCGTACGCCGGCAACGTGCCATTGATTCTGATTTTAAGTGCGCTGGTCATCATCGGTGGATTTGGATTTATCGCCATGGTCGATCTGGTGCGCAACAGGTTCCACTGGTCCAAACTGATGTTAACGACCAAAATTGCGGCGTTCATGACAGTGCTTTTACTGGTGGTGGGAACGGTTCTGTTCAAGATTCTCACCCCGCAGACGTGGCTGGAAGCATGGTTCCAGTCCGTCATTACCCGAACGGCCGGGTTTGCGAGCTACCCCCTCTCCAATTTTTCGACCGGGGCACTGCTTGTCTTTATTGTCCTGATGTTTATCGGTGCTTCGCCAAACTCGACGGGCGGTGGTATCAAGACAACAACCGCCTTTGCGATTTCTTTAAAGGCCTTTTCTTCGAGCGCCGGTCATGATGAAGACTCTGTTTTCTACCGCCGGATTCCGGATATCTGCTTTACCAAAGCATCGACTGTCCTGTACTTTGGTCTTTCGGCAGTGCTGTTGGGAACCATTTTGATCTGTGCCTTTGATCCTCAGTTCACCCTGTCAGAAGTGCTGGTGGAAGTCACCAGTGCGCTGGCCACGGTTGGATCTTCCGTGGGCATTACCGCTCAGCTGTCCCAGGCCAGTCAGCTTGTCATCATTGGGCTGATGTTTATGGGCCGCCTGGGTACGGTCACGATTGCCAACCTGCTGATTACCGGTAAGGAGCCAAAAGCCCACTACTCCGAAGAAAACATTCTGATTGGATAAATATAAATACCTTCGGCTGAAGAGGGCCGCAGGCAAAACGAAACAAAAAAATTCCATAGGACAGCATGGAAAGACAGATCGAAAAGACCGACGGAATAGAAACTCCGGTCAGTCTTTGTTGCCTTGCTGCAAGCTGTCTTCTGGTTTAAGAATAGAGGCGAGTCTAAAAGAGAAATGAAAAGTGATGAAAGGACTCGCACATTGAAAGGGAAATTCTCATGCAAAAGAATTTTGACATGTTTAAAAAGAGACGCTCCGCCTATTGTGTCATCGGCCTGGGCCGGTTCGGTTCAGCGGTTGCCGAAACCCTCGCGGAAAATGGTCAGGATCTGATCCTGATTGATAAAAACCCGGACCGGGTGCGTGAAATGCGTTATCTGACCGACTACGCGTATGTGATCAACCATCTCGATCAGGCCGCTCTCGAAGAAATCGGGGTAGGGGATTGTCAGGTGGCCATTGTTGCGATTGGTGAAGAAATCGCCGCCAACATTCTGGCCACCCTGTATTGTCTGAATCTGAAAGTGCCTATGGTCATTGCCAAGGCCAATAACAAGGACATGGGCAACATTCTCGAAAAGATCGGGGCTGAAGTCGTCTATCCGGAATACGAAATGGGTGTGCGCCTGGCTAATCAGCTTTCCAATAAGAAAGTCATCGACTACTTCTCAATTTCCGGCAACATCGATATTGCCCAGCTCGAAGCGCCTTCCTACTTTACTGGCAAACAGTTAAAAACCCTCGAGCTCCGGCAGAAGTATGGCATTTCCATCATCGCCATCCAGACTCGCAATGGAACAATTGAAGAAATCGATCCAAACTATGTCTTCGAACGCGGGGATATCATCATCGTCATCGGCTCCAATGAAAATATTCATAATTTTGAACGTTCTGTTGGAGATTAAAGCAAATCCGGCACATAATTATGCCGGATTTTTTTTGTACAATAAGACGATACCTGCCTGAATGTTGTGGTTGTCTGACTTGACTTTCAAACAGTTTGGATCTCTTATTTCTTCGAACAGAAAAAGAAGCCCGATTGAAAGCCAGAAACCAGAAATCAGAGAATCTCAAAGCAACTTTTTCTGAATTGAATCCGGCAGGTTCAGACTGGAACAATATCGAGGCCAATGAAAAGGAAAAATGATCCGGCAGATCCAGTCCACCCAATGAAAATCAACCTTTACAATAGATTTCAAAATACATTTCAAAAAACTACATAAACACAAATACAGCCTTCATTTCAAAACAGCCTGTCTGGATGTCATGCTTATGACTTGGCTAAAGACAAACCTCTCATCTGAATGGTCCAGTCGGTCCAACTCTGTTTGAAGTGAAGCCCCCTGAAAGGATGTGACTGTTATGGAAAAAGCAGAAAAAGCACTGGTTTTGATTACCGGTATGAGCGGGGCAGGGAAAACCTCCGCCATGAACGCTCTGGCCGATCTTGGCTACAACTGCATTGACAATTATCCAAAAGAACTCCTTCCGGCTTTAGAACAACTGATGGAAAGCGGCGATCCACAATACGACCGTCTGGCATTGAGTGCAAGCAGCCAGGACTATGTGGATTTCATGAACTTTTTTGATACCCTTAAGCGGCCTTTACAGGTTGTTTTTGTCGACGCAAGTGATGAAGAATTACTGCTTCGCTATCGCTTTACGCGCCGTATGCACCCGCTGCTTGTTCACAATGAAGCCTCCACGCTTGAAGAGGCCATTGAGCTGGAGCGGGATTCTTTCCGTTCTTTAGAAGAAAACATGAAGGATACCCTTCATCTCGATACGACGCGCCTCACGCCGCAGGCTCTGGTCAACGTTCTTAAACCGTATTTCAAAAGCCAGACCGAACCGGAATTTGCGATTACGTTCCAGTCGTTTGGCTTTAAGCATGGCCTGCCAATGGATGCCGATATCGTCATCGATGTGCGCTGCCTGCCCAACCCCTTCTATGAAGCGGGTCTGAAAAAACTGACTGGCAACGATGAGCGTGTTTATAAGTACGTCATGGATCGAGAAGAGACACGGGAATACGTCAAACGTTTAAGCTCGTATCTCGATTTTGTCTTTGAGAGCTATCGCTCCCAGAACAAAAACCACATGATCGTCGCCATTGGCTGCACTGGTGGGCAGCATCGCTCGGTTTCGGTCTGCAACTGGCTCTATGACCACTACAAAGACGAATACAAAACATTCAAATCCCACCGCGACCTGGATTTAAGGAATGATGTTGCATGAAAAACGTCGTTGTAATCGGCGGCGGAACCGGACTTTCCGCCATGATGAATGGATTCAAGCATCTGGAAAACGTCAACCTGACTGCCATCATCACGGTCGCAGATGATGGCGGATCGACAGGACGCATCCGCGATATATACAACGTTCCGGCCATGGGCGATATCCGTCATGTGCTTTGTGCCATGGCAGAAGATGATGACGATCCATTATTCTCCCAGCTGATGAACTACCGCTTTTCCGGATCGGAAGACATCGGCGGCCATCAGCTTGGCAACCTGATTTTTTTGGCCATGATGGATCTGACCGGCTCTTACATGGGCGCGGTAGAAGCGATTTCCAAGGTCCTGAAAGTCAAAGGCAACATTCTGCCTTCTACTTTGGACAATGCGATTTTATATGCCCTGATGAATGATGGCACCCTGGTGCGTGGGGAGAAGAATATTCCGAACGCAAACAACTCCATTGCTAAAGTCTTCTATGAAGACGACATCCGGGCTTACCCGAAAGCCATTGAAGCCATTAAGCAGGCCGATCTGATTATTTATGGCATTGGCTCTTTGTATACGTCCATTCTGCCCAATGTCATTGTCAAAGGCGTACGCGAAGCGATTGCGGATACGACCTGCCCAAAAGTCTACTTCTGCAACGCCATGACCCAGCCAGGAGAGACCGATGGCTTCTCTTTGGAAGATCATGTGCGCGCCATTGAAACCCATACCTACAAAAACCCAATTGAGATTGCGATCATCAACCGCAGTCCGATCGACGAAAAGACACTGGAACGCTATGCCAAACAGGGCAGTGTTCCAGTTGTCCAGAAAGAAGTCGATCATGCCTACAAAGTGTTCCATCGCGATCTGACGATTGTCGATGAAACCGGCCGCATCCGCCATGATTCCAAGGCGATTGCGGATTGTCTGGTGGAAATTCTGGCGATGATGGAAAAGGAAGAAGTTCATGTCGTTTTCAAGTGATGTGAAACAGGAGATCAGCAAGCTTGAGTTCTCAGGCGGGCAGGCTAAAGCGCTTTTATGCGCTTTATTTTTATCCCGGGCTTCCCTCAACTGGAACCGGGGTGAAACCTGGCTGTCCTTCCAGACGCAGAACGCTTCGATTGCCAAGCTGGTCTTCCGTCTTTTGAAAAGTGAATACCACGTCGATGTGCAGATTGCCTCGATCAGGCGGATGAATCTGAAAAAAAATAACATCTACCGTCTGACCGTTTACTCCCAGGCCAGCGAGATTCTCGAAAGCCTGGGCATTCTGCGCACTGGCGGTTTGTATAACGTGCCGCCCTATTCGCTGATTCGTTCCGAACGCAACGCCAGAGCGTTCATTCAGGGACTGTTTTTAGCAGCGGGCTCCATCAACTCTCCCAAAACAACCAACTACCACATGGAACTGACCCTGCCTTCGCAGGATTTAGCCGTGATGGCGGTAAAAATCCTTGACCGGTTTCATATTCCGGCCAAAATCACGCTGCGCAAGCAATCGTATGTCGTCTACACCAAAGTCGGGGACAAGATTGCTGATTTTCTGCGTCTGCTTGGCGCCAGCCAGTCTTTGTTTACCTTTGAAGACCAGCGCATTCAGCGTGATTTCTACAACCAGCTCACCCGCCTGGACAACTGCGAGGTGGCCAATGAGATGAAAACCCAGAAAGCGGCCAAAGAGCAGCTCGAATGGATTGAGATCATTGAAAGTTCGGGATGCAAAGTCCCGGAAAAAATCGTCCACGTCATGGAAGCGCGCAAGCAGAATCCTGAAGCTTCCAATGTGGAACTTTGCGATGCCATCTATGTGATGTATGGCGAAAGCATAACCAAATCGGGCATGAAACACCGCATGGCCAAGATGAAAGAACTTGCTCTTTCGGGGGCCCAGACATGACCAGAGCCAGAAATGAGCAGGATCTTCTCGACTCTGTTTTAGAATCCATGGATCAAAAGAGCTCAACAGAAACCTCCTCTACCAGACGCCTTTCCCGCACAGCCAGAAGACAGAATCTGGAGCCTGCAGAGATTTCGTCTGATCGTCAATTTGACTCCGGTAAACCATCAGGCAAAGAAGCGGATGAGGTTCAACGGTCTGTGATTGAACTGGCTGCAGTTGAACAGACGGCAGCGGAACACTCCACAGTTGAACAGACTACAGTTGAACAGACGGCGATGAAACAGACTGCTGTCCTGGAGCAGACGAGAGTCAAACAAACAACAGTCGAGCCGACAACAGTAGAACCTGCACCAAAAGAAGATACCATTCCTCACGAGCCGATCTTTTCGTTAAACCTCGAACGCCTTTCGGTGGATGATCGATTTGGACGTGAAGAGCTGTATGAAGAGGATGAAGAGGAAAACGATTCGTTTAAAATCGGTGGTGCCTTTGAAAACGATGTCCCCTTTGAGCTCGAAACGTTTTTCCAGAAAACAGAACAGGATTCTGACAAAGCCATCGATACCCCTCATGGGCGCCGCTGGTATGTCGACCTGGATCCGGAAGAAAAGAAAACTCTTGAAGTGACCAGCTTTGGACAGGATGATGTCCCTTCTTTATGGCAGGGAATTATCGAAATGTTTCGTGAGTCTTCGCTTCGAAAAAAATTCGAGAAATCCAGAGCCTTTCGGCTTTCCACACTTGGTGTCGGGCTGCTGGTCTTTGTCGGAGCACTCAATGTCGGACTTTCCGGCTGTGCTCAGCCGGTTAAGCTGACCAATCAGACGTTTGTGATGGAGCTTGGAACCGATGTGTATGCCAATCCATCGCTTTACATTGATAATGCCGACCAGGTGGATCTGGGCAACCTTTCGATTGAACCAAGATCGCCGGGCATTACGATTACCGACAACCGGTTCATTACGGTTTCTCTGGATTATCTGGGTGTTGGTTCGTATGATTTCGTCTTAAAAGATGGTGATGCCGAAACCCCATTTGTTATCAAAGTCAAAGACACCAAAGCCCCGACCCTCAAAAATTCTGTGGATGCCATTGAAATCAGCTGGGGACAGAAAGTGAACTGGGACGACGTCTTTGGTGCGACGGACTTATCCGGGGTTTATTATGAGCCATCCCTGGATTTTGAAACCACAACCGGTGAGCATACGGTGGATGTTAAAATCCGCGACCGCTTTGGCAATGCGATTACCAAAACGATTAAGGTGACGGTGAACGGATGAAAAAAGCAGATAAAATTCTGATCAGCTTCTTGCTGGTCCTCTCCCTGGCCTTGTTGATTCCGCTGTTCTGGATGCAGGATACCGGCAGCTTTGCGGTGGTGAAGGTGCGCAATGAAGAAAAGCTGCGGCTGGACTTAAGTCAGGATGGCGAATATGAAGTGCAGGGGACACTCGGCCCGGTTCATATTGTGGTTTCTGGCGGCAAGGTCGAAGTCACACAGGAAAATTCGCCGTTACATTATTGTTCCAAACAGGCACCGACCGATAATGGGGTGGTCCCAATTGTCTGTCTGCCTAACGAAACCGTGATTACGATCGAAAACGGTGGCGAAAACAGTGAGGATACGATGATTCAATGAAAAAGCAGAACTTTAAGACCATTACAACCCTGGCGATGTTAACGGCCGTCGGGATTGTCTTACAGATTGTCGAATCCTTTTTCCCGCTGGTCATGGTCATTCCTGGCTATAAAATCGGTCTGGCCAATATCGCCGGATTGTTTGCGTTATATGCCTATGGAAACAAGGACATGGTGATCGTGACGGCGCTGCGGGTGTTTATTGCCGCCCTTGCCACCGGAACGTTATTTTCCGTTTCCTTTCTGTTGTCGGTAACTGGCTGCACGCTCTCTTGTCTGGCCATGATCCTGGCTAAACGCTCCAATATTTTTTCGATTTATGGGGTGAGTGTCTGTGGAGCCGTGTTCCACACCTTCGGTCAGACACTGGCCATTTCCTTGATTTATCAGCAGTTTTTTATGGGCAGCCTTCTGCCCGTGCTCACGGCGCTGTCCGTGGTTTCGGGACTTGGCATTGCCTGGATTACAGCCACTCTTTTAAAGCGGCTGCGTCCGCGTGAGTGGAAAGTCTACTTGCATCAAGTCGGGCTGGAGAAATAAATCCGCCCGCTTTTTTATGATCAAAGCCGGATATTCAAGTGGTGAAGGAATATGGCGAAAAAAGAGAAGCCTATTTCCCTGAATGGTTGTATCCTGAAACCAGGGGATGAAGAACTGATCAGGCCTACAAAGATTCAAATGGTCTTCTATGACGCTTTGTTCGGCCTTTGTTTGAAAGACGTAAGGATAAAGTCTTCTCTGACAGTCATCAATGCCATCGGAATTTGTTATACTGAAGTATCTGCGTCAACACCTGGTTGAAAAGAAAAGGAGGAAGAGCATGGAAAAAGATGTCGAGTACATTGCGCTCGTCCAGATTGAGCGCTCCATGAAAAACGAGATTTCTACGTTTTCCATGTCCAACTCCCGATTGCTTGAATACCTGAATACCCTGAAAGGCTCACCGCTTTCCCCCAATGCCGTTTTGAAGGCAATGACCATGCTGGAAAAGATGGATCGCAGTCAACGAAATCCAAAATCGGCCAGAGCAATTCGGCACTGGCAGAATGCGATTCTCGAAGCCTGGGGCAGACCGTTTAAAGGAATGCTTTATGAATCGATTGCCTTCAATCAGCCGATCTATCCTCAGTTTGAACCGGATGAAAAACTGCTTGCCAGATTTCGCCGCTACCCCAATAAGCTTGCCTGGATGGCAGTCATTGGCGGGGCTGTGTTTTTAGGCCTTCTGGCCAGTCTGCTTGTTCTGGTGTTTCACTGGAACTTCTGGCTTTGTTTCTGGAGTGGTCTGCTTATTTATGGCCTGTATGTGGCCTATTACTTTCTCTGGTTTGAAAGACGGCTGGAGATCAGACGCCTGAAGATGATGACCAGAAAAATGAGTGAGCCAAGCCGTCAGTTTGTCCGCTCGCTGCCGGTTCGAAACCTGCCGCTCTTTCCAGATCTTTATGATCTCAAAGAAATGTATGCGGCCTGGAAAGAGGGCAAAGATCGAGCCAGACTGGCCCGTGAAAAAGCAAGACAGATGAAAGAGGCAAGAAACCTCAGCCTGAATCAGGCAAGAGCGCTCGAAAAGCAGCAGCTCCAGCAGGAAACCAGACGCACATCAAAACCCAGCAAAAAAGCTTCCAGACCAAACAGAACCATGGTTGGCCGCAAGCCAGGCCATAAAGTCAGTCCAGTCGCGGCCACACGGGCAGTCCGCTATGCCAACGCTTCTGCAGCCACACAGGCTAGTCAGAATGCTTCGGATGCCTTTGCCCCTGATACTCTCAATCTTGACCAGACCGGATCGCTTTCGGCTGCTGAACGCCAGCAGATTTTAGAGCGGGTTGAAGCCAATGCGATGCGAAATGAGCAGCGAAGACAGAAATCGCGCTTTGATATTTCGGTCGATGACCTGCCGGTAATCGATGTGGATCTGTCCATGTTTGATATCTCGCTGCCCAAGCCTTCCAAATCGCAGATGTAATTTGTGGTGATAAAATTTGCGGCGATGGAATTCTAATTGTGAAAAACTCATGCAGATCTTTAAAGGTCTGTCTGTCAAAATCCAGAAAATCAGGCCGGGAGTAATCCCGGTCTTTTCTTATGGCCAGCAGCCGTGGCAAGAGGAGAAAATGGAGTTTGTAAATATTGCTCAAAAATGTCATTGGAAAGATTTGTGAAGTAAACTTCATGCTCAAACAGGGAAGTGGAGCAAGGGGCGTGCGTACGGCAGGCATGAAACGCCTTTCATGCTTGAAAAAAGTTCAAATATCGTTGCCAGAATGCGCAACTTTCTAACAGGAGTTTTGTTAATGTTGATCGCAAATTCACAAATTGCGTTTTAGATGGTATTATGTGTGCGGTGATGAAGATGAAAAATGCAAACTCTGTTCCAAAGGCAACGCTCCAGAGATATCCAGTTTACCTCAAGGCGTTACGCAAACTGCAGAAAAACGGGGTCTCGAAGATCATGTCCCGGGAACTGAGCAATTTCGTAGATATCGAACCAACGACCATTCGCCGGGATTTTTCCTTCCTTGGCAGCCTTGGCAAGCAGGGCTATGGATATGATGTAGACAAGCTGATCGACATCTTCAATTCTGAGCTTGGAGTCGATTTCGACGAAAAAATTATTCTGGTCGGCGCCGGTAACCTTGGGCGGGCCTTATTAAACTACAATAAATGGGATTATGTGGTCGGTGAGATCACCTGTGCCTTTGACACAGATCCTGCCAAAGTCGGCAACATGTTTGGAATTAATGTCTATCTGCTCGATGAACTGGAGCAGCGCATTCCAAAAGGATGCCGCATTGCGATTCTGACCATCTCTGAAGATGTACAGAATACAGTAGACCGTTTGATTGAAAACGGAATTACCGGGATTGTCGATTTTACCCACCAGCATTTTCAGGTTCCGCATGGAGTTGCTGTCAAAGCTGTCGATGTGGTATCTTCTATCCAGGAACTCGTATTTACAACAAACTCGATGGATTCAACGGCATCGAAGCAGTGAAATTCCTGCAACTCTGGCCTAGAGAGACGGGGCAATGGTGAAACCCGGAGCAGAACCAGGAATTTGAACACCTGCCCAGCCGGACTGGAGAAGTTCTAAAGAATGGTAGACAGTCCCGTTGGCCGCGTTAAGGCTCAATCAAGTGCCCGAAAAGGGAACGCAGGATGGTACCGCGGTAACAATCGCTCCTCACGACTTTCAAGTCATTGAGGAGCGTTTTTTTGTTTCTGACTTTTATGCAGTCATTCTCTGATCGAGTTCATCCATGAAATTACAGTCACGAAGTTCAGCAAAAAAACTTTTATTAATACAGAAAGGAATTTGAATATGTTAGTCAAAAAACTGAAATCAAATCTTCAGGATTACGATGGAAAAGAAGTCACCCTTCAGGGATGGGTGAGAACCAACCGTAAATCCAAAAACGTCAGCTTCATCGAACTCAACGATGGCTCGACATTCTCCAATTTACAGATCGTCTACACGCCTGAAATGGAAGGCTATGACGAAGCCACCAAGATCACAACCGGATCGGCTATTGAAGTAACTGGTGTTGTCAAAGTGACACCAGAGGGCAAACAGCCATTAGAAATCAACGCGACAAAAATCACCGTTTTAGGCATGGCTGACCACGATTATCCACTGCAGAAAAAACGTCACAGCTTTGAATACCTGCGTGAAATCCCACACGTACGTCCACGTGCCAACACCTACTATGCCATCTTCCGCGTACGCTCTGTTCTGTCCATGGCCATCCATACCTTCTTCCAGGATCGTGGATTCGTTTATGTGCATACACCAGAAATCACTGGTAACGATGCTGAGGGTGCAGGTCAGTGCTTTACAGTAACGACCATCAAAAATCAGGACTACGAAAAAGACTTCTTTGGCAAACATGCCCAGTTAACCGTATCCGGCCAGCTGCATGTTGAACCATTCGCCCTGACTTATCGCAACGTGTATACTTTCGGTCCAACTTTCCGTGCCGAAAACTCCAACACAACCCGTCATGCTTCCGAATTCTGGATGATCGAACCAGAAATGGCCTTTGCAGATCTGTCCGATAACATGGACGTTATTGAAGATATGGTGAAATACTGCATCAACTACGTCCTTGAACACGCACCAGAAGAAATGGCCTTCTTCGAACGCGTTATCGACAAAGACTGCATCAACCGTGTCAAAGCCGTTGCCAACTCGACCTTCAAACGTATGCCTTATACCGAAGCTATTGAAGAACTTCAGAAAGCCAAAGGCCGTTTTGAAAACAACGACATCTTCTGGGGTATGGATCTTCAGTCCGAACACGAACGCTACATCTGCGAAGAAGTTGTTGGCGGTCCTGTCTTCCTGACGGACTATCCAAAAGAAATCAAAGCCTTCTACATGCGTGAAAACGAAGATGGCAAGACCGTAGCCGCATGCGACCTGCTCGTTCCATATGTTGGCGAACTGGTTGGGGGAAGCCAGCGTGAAGAGCGCTACGACGTTCTGAAAGCCAAAATGGATGCTTTAGGCATGGATGAAGAAATCCTGCAGTGGTATATGGATCTGCGCCGCTTCGGTGGATGCGTTCACTCTGGATTCGGTCTTGGATTTGACCGCATGTTAATGTATCTTTCCGGTATCCAGAACATCCGTGACGTTCAGCCATACCCACGTACACCAAGAAACCTGATTTTCTAAATCGAAGAAATTCACTCAAAGAAGAAACAGACACAAGCAATAAACTCAATTGAAGAGAACAATTCAACAGATCTCAGGGCCATTCTGGCAATGGGATCTGTTTTTTTACGCTGCTTTTGGGAGCGTGCTTTGCTTTTTCTAATGGCTTCGGACAACTACTGTCCGATCTGGATTTTGACTTCCGTCCAAAAGCCGAAGGCTTGGAAAGCCCTTTCCTTGTTATACTTGAATTATCCAGCTGAAAAATCTGACCAGATAGATTCAAAAGGAAAAACGGATCGATAAGGAAAACCAGATCCGTACGAGAGGAGAGAAGCAGAATGCCCAAATCCAGTTTACTTTGCGAGCTGATCCGCTATGGTCTGGCCGGGGACCTCCCGCATTTCAAACAGACCGCCCGTGCCATCAGCCGGGAAGAAAAAGCCAAACGTCATACGGCCATTGCTGCCCAGATCGATGATCTGCTGATTTCCGCTCCTCGAAGCGGCCTGTTATCTTCTCCGGCTTCGATGGCAAATTCCTATTCAGGCACACCTGCGCGCTCGCATTCCGGTTCTTACAACACTTCTGAGCTGGCGCTGCCCAATCGGTCTCTGAGCCGATCTCTGACCAGTTCAGACAGGGAAGAGTATGGTCATCTCTTCATCGAAAAGAATGTAACGAAGTCGCTGGAAGATCTGCTTTTACCGCCGGGTGTGCAGACGGTCTGTCAGGATCTGATCAAAGAACAGAAAAACAGCGAGCTCTTACACAGTTATGGTCTGGCGCCGCGCAATAAACTGCTGCTGATCGGGCCGCCGGGCAATGGCAAAACTTCATTGGCCCAGGCGATGGCCAGTGCGCTGGATCTGCCATTATTTGTGGTTCGCTATGAAAGCATCATCGGCTCTTATCTGGGCGAAACAGCGGCCAGACTCGTCCAGCTGTTTGAATTTGCCAGAAATCATCCCTGCGTCCTGTTTTTCGACGAATTTGAGACCTTAGGCAAGGAACGGGGTGATGTTCATGAAACCGGCGAAATCAAGCGTGTCGTCAGCTCGCTGCTTTTACAGATCGATGATCTTCCTGACCACGTCATTGCGATCGCGGCAACTAATCATGATTCATTACTGGATAAAGCCGCCTGGCGAAGATTTCAGGTCCGTATTGAACTGCCAGGTCCAACGCAAGAAAATCTGGAAGCCTACTACAGCTTCTTTGAAAACATGCATCATTTCTCTTTGGGACTTTCCGCAAAAGAGCTGGCCAAGAAAACGGCCGGGATCAGCTATGCCGAAGCAGAAGAACTGGCTTTGACCATCCTGCGCCAGTATGTCCTCAATCTGCCGGATGCCGACGCAGCCGACATTGCCAGACGGACACTTGAAAACTGGCAGGAGCAGGTGATTTTTGCTCATCGAACAGAATCATAGAAGCTTATGGCTTTTGCCTGATGGTATGTCTTTGCAAGTGGCGGTATTTATCTTTGGACTGACTTTCTTTGGATGGATTCTTTTTTGTACATTTCCTTCGTCAGACGACGAAGGATTTTTTTTAGTCCAGCCGTATGCTTTTGAGGACCTGAGAGACCAGAAATGCCGCCTCACAAAATCCCACATTGTCATTGAAAAACCGAGTATAGGGAAACCGACAAAAACAGCGCATTGGCCGACAGTTCTTTCGAAATTCGTAAGATTTTTGGTATTCAAGTGTGATTCGGGTTGTTTGAATGGGGCGGATTATGATGATCTAAAGGTCAGTTTTCGGGCTTGAAAATCCGCAGAATTGTTCATCATACATAGAAGATTTATTAAAGCAGGATTAAAGATGATTGAATTAAACAGCCTTAAATACGCCCGGAAAACAGGTTGAAAAGGCTTTCTTTCTGTCTTTCGGGGTTAGAGAATTGGATTAATAATGTATACGATGCATGAACAGACCTAAATTCCAAGATTTTCAACAGAATCCCATAAAATCACAAGATAGATGTAAATAGTTTATATTTAAAGGATGTCAAGGATATTATTTCTGGTAAATATTAAGAAAATCTAAACAAAATCTTCCCGGTCATTTTGCTTTCAAAAACGAGGGTTGTTAATCTGTTCGAGTCAACAAGGAGGACGCGAACATGAAAAAACAGCTTCGAAAAACAGTTCTTTCGCTGGGCACTACTCTGATGATGACTGGAGCATTCACAGGCGCTCCTGTGTGTGCCGCTGAAACTGAGCCGACAGTCAAATCGGTTCAGATTGCTAGTCTCGACAATAACCGGGCCAAAGTCGCTACAGAAGGCGTACAGGCAACCCGTAAGACCGGTTTTACTCAGATCAATGGGAAAACCTATTACTTAAATGAAAATGGTGAAAAATTAACGGGAACATTCAAAGACAATTCCGGAAGCTACTACTTCAATGACAAAGGAGAAATGGCAACAGGATTTGTTAAACAGGATGGATCCACTTACTACTACAACGAAGACGGTCAGCTCGAAAGCGGACTGATCACTGAAAACGGCAAGACTTATGTTCTGGACAAAGAGGGTAAAACTCAGTCCGGCTGGGTCGACAATGATGGCAAGCGCTACTACCTCAATGAAGATGGAAGCGCCGTGACCAATGAAACCAAGACCATTGATGACAAACAATACAGCTTTGCCAATGATGGTGTGATGGAAACCAATGTCACCCATGGCAACTATGCGTATGGCGCCGATGGCGTCGGTGTCGGAGATCCGGCTGCGTATGATCGCATCGCACAGGCCGCTCTGGCACAGATCGGTGTGAATCAGGACTGCACCATGCTGGTGACAAATTCCCTGAAGGCAGTTGGAATTGACTTCCATGGGGCTCCATCGGCTTATCTGTCTTTAGGACCTCTCACAGACAATCCAGTTCCAGGAGACATCATTGTCTACCAGGGACATGTTGCAATTTATATCGGTGATGGACAGGCTGTTCATGGCGGATGGAATGGATATACCACTGCCGTCTTCAGCGTAAACTGCTCGACACCACTGATTGGATATGTTCATCCAATTCTGCCCTAAGCTTTACAAACGAACTGAATAACTCTGCGACTGCCATGCTGTTACCAGCAACAGGCGGTCATTTTTTTTACATCTGCTCAAAGGAAGGATCGGACCATCATAAGTCAGAAAAGTCATGCCTGCGATCAGGATGGCCACAGGAAAGAGTGAGGAAAGGATGAAAAAATCGCCTGACTGGTGGAAGGCAGTCTCTGGCAA
>Ash_p2__coassemble_1149_pt1 | contig 26315 bp, 19 predicted proteins | sample Ash_p2__metabat2_low_PE_002 | metagenome-assembled genome bin Ash_p2
TGTACAAAGTCAAAAAAAAGCCAGCCATGACAGGCTGACTTGAAATTCAGAAAGCAGTTGAAACGAGTATGAACGAGTATTGGGGATCAGGCCGTATGGGAAGAAGAGTCTTGTTCTTGTGGCACTTCTTGGTCTTCTACGCTTTCGTCATCGTCTACAATCGAGGCCGAATCAGAAATGACCATATGCCGGTCCTTGAGCTGAAGCGCTGTCAGGTCTTTGAGACCTTCATAAATGAGCGCAAAGACAGGGACGCCAAGAAACATCCCAATCACCCCAAACAGCGAGCCGCCAACGGAAACGGAGAACAGAATCCAGAATCCCGAGATGCCCAGTTTGTCACCCAAAATCAATGGCTTGAGCACATTTCCATCGACTTGCTGAACAATCAGGATGAAGACCGCAAAGATCAAAGCATCCATTGGATTGATGAGAAATAAGAGCAGGCCGACGGGAATCGCACCCAGAAATGGGCCGAAGACGGGAATGATGTTGGTAATTCCGATGATCAGACCAATCATTGGAGTGTAGGGAAAGCCAAACAGGGTACAGCCAAACCAGGCGATAAAGCCGACAATCACGGAGTCCATGATATTGCCGACAATATACTGCTGGAAAATATTTTTGACATCCATCATATAAATCTGTAAGAAGTTGGCGTTTTTGCGTCCCAGAAAGGCATAGCTCATGACTTTTCCGGCATGGAGAAGGTTTTCCTTATCCATAATCATATAGACGGCAGCCGCAATCGCGATAAACAGATTGGCCGCCCAGTGGATGACATTCATGGAGTAGGACATCACTTTGGTCATGGAAGACTGCACATAGTTTCGAAGCATGCCGGCAAGGTCCAGGCTTTGCAGGTACGTGACGATCGCTGAGACATCAAGGTTGTACTTCACCGCGATCTTCTCGAGGTTGACTTCAAAAGCCCTTGAATATCCTGAGAAATTGGAAACAAATACCCGTACGGAATCAAGCAGTGATGGAATCATGACCCAGAAGGTAAAGATAATAAACAGAATAAACAGGATGACGACGATCAGAATCGACAGCGACCGGGCCTTTTTTTCCAGAACCCCAAAGCTCATCAGCCGGTTGGAAATCCAGTTGACCGGCCCGTCCAGTAAAAAGGCCAGCCCGAATCCGATCAGAAATGGTGCAAGTAAAGAAACGACAGTTCCCAGAAAGTGGATCAGATCATTGACCCGCGTCAGAATCAGAAAAGCGATAATTCCGATGATCAGCGAAGTCGAGTAAATAAAGATCTTACGCTGAACGGGATTTTTTAAATCAAATTTCATGTTTTAACCCCTTGTTTCTTTGTTGATCCTTCCAGGACTGTCACTTGACAAGTCCGTTTGAAAAAGGCTCAAATAGTCCTATGGACACAATTATTTCCGGAACAATTTCCGTTAAAGCAGTTCTTGAATGCCATAAACGCAAGGCCTTTGAACTGCTGGTAAACCCTAAAAAACGATCGAAAGACATTGGCTATCTGATTGCCATTGCCAAAAAGCGGGGCGTTCCCGTTACCATGTCTTCCAAAGAAGAAATGGACGCCTTAGCACCCGCCAATGGCGGCGTCATTCTTCGAACTGAAAGCCGCGAACTGCCTTCTTTAGAAGACGATATCCCTTTGAATGGACTTGTCGTCTATGTCAGCGGGGTAGAAGACCCGTATAATCTTGGCAGCATCGCCCGTTCGCTTTATGCAGCCGGGGCTTCGCTGATGATTATTCAGAAGCGTGACTGGTCGAGTGCTACATCAATTCTGCTTCGCTCTTCAGCCGGCGCGTGGGAAAGATTACCCATCGTGACGATTGAAAAAGACGAACAGCTCATCCGCGCCGCCGAGATTCACAATCGGCCGATTTATGCGGCCGCCAGAGATGATGGGGCCGTCAGCCTGTTTGATACCACCTTACCAGAGGATGTACTGCTTGCGATTGGTGGTGCCATGCGGGGATTGAGTTCACGCATTCTGTATGCTTCAGATCATCATATTTATATTCCGTATGGACGCGAATTCCGCAACGCGCTCGACAGTGTCAGCGCCGCAGCCGTTTTTGGCTTTGCCTGGACGCGTGAATATGGAATTGACCCTTTGCATGTATCGAGTGTAAAGGAAAGTGAGTAAGATCAAAATACCAGAACTGAAAGATTTTAAAAATGACATAAAGATTCGCTTAAATCACGCAAGGCTCCCATACCTTACGGCAAGATACAGAAACAAGATATAGAAATGAGAAAGTAAAATCACAGAAGTAAGCCAGAGACAATCCAGAAAAGGATAAAGCTGGAAGTCTTGTCAGATCAGCAGATCGAGTCATTAAAATCGAAACGAAATCCGTCAACAAGTCTGTAAGCAAGAAACAGAAATGGTCAGCCGTGAACGCAGGCAGATCTGAAGGACAGACAGAAAAGACGAACAAGAAAGACAAGCAAGAAAGAGAGGAACTTCACTATGGAAGTGAATCGTGATCAGTTAGTTGAAATGGCCGTCAATGCCAGTGTGGACCATCCTGCAAGCCCAAAATACCGCGGCGGGTATGATGGCCGGGCCCGCATTACCATTGCGGTTGGCGGCATTACCTATTCGCATGCGATCGGCGATAAATGCATGAATCTTGCCGGTGACCATGTCGAACCTGGTGTTTCCATGGCCAACTCGGACAGTGCCAAAAATGCAGCCGTGCAGACTTTCTCCTGCATCGGCAACCCGGTCACCTGCATTTCCGGTCCGGCCAAAGGCGTAAAAGGCCGTGTAACCGGAACTCATGGCGGTATTGAGCATTGCATGGCGTATTTCGATAAAGAAGACCTGGATAAAATGGAAGGAACTGAAAACTTCCTGATCCGTACTCTTGGACAGGGTCTGAAAACACCGGAAGCCCCAGATGTGTTCTGGATGAATATCGATCCAAATCTGCTGGAAGCCATGGATCTTGAAATCGACGAAGAAGGCAATGTGCACTTCCCGGTTGTGACCGTCATTCCAGCATTCTTAATGGGCAGTGGTCTTGGTTCTTCAACCATGATGTCTGGCGATTATGACATCATGACGCAGGATCCAGAAGCCAATGAACAGTTTGGTCTGAATGATCTGCGCTTTGGTGATTTTGTCGCTGTACTCGATCATGACAGCACTTATGGTCCGCATTACAAAAAAGGTGCAGTCACCATTGGTGTCGTTGTTCATTCTGACTCCTTTACTTCCGGCCATGGTCCTGGTCTGACTGTTATTGCCACCAGCAAAGATGGCAAGATCATTCCGTACAAAGATCCGGATGCAAACCTGAAACCTTACTTTGAAAAAATGGAGTCTGAAGCCTAGGATGTACGACTATGAAGTCATGGTCGAACATCCGACCATTGCTCTGTCGCGCACTTTTACGTATACCTCTTCGAAACCCGTCCAGCCTGGCTGCCGGGTTTTCGTTCCTTTTGGCCGCCAGAAACTGACCGGACTGGTCATTAAACCGGCCGAAAACCCCGATACGCCCCGCGATAAGATCAAGGAAATTCTCAAGGTATTAGATGGTCAGCCGGTTCTGGATGCCGAACAGATGGATCTGGCCGCCAAACTGGCCTATCAGACGGTTTCGCCAATGATGGCGATGATTCATGTCATGCTGCCTAACGCCCTGGATGCCCGCACTGCCAAGCCTGAATTTGCCTATGAATTCTGGGTTCGCAAGGTAGAGCAGGAGGATCAGAGCGGCCAGCCAGTCCTGATTCATGGACAGAAAGCCGATCAAAGAGTTGAGCAGACGCAGACAAATCCACCGTCTTCTAGCAGCAAGAAAAAACTGACCCCTTTGCTGGAAGAAACCCTGCAGGCGATGCCTGGTGAGATGACCTTGAAAGCGGCCAAGGAGCAGTTTTCGGACTATCGGATCAACAGTCTGGTCAAACAGGGATTTCTGATTAAGGAAAAACGGATCATCAACCATGGAACCCTCCCGCACCGCACCCAACAGCCCTGGCCAGAGCTCAACACTTACCAGAAAAAGGCTCTGGAGGACATCCGTCAGGCAAAACAGCAGGTTGTCCTGCTGCATGGAGTAACGGGCTCCGGCAAAACCGAAGTCTTTTTCCATCTGGCCAAAGACGCCCTCGATCAGGGAAAACAGGTGCTCATTCTCGTGCCGGAAATCTCCCTGACCCCAATGATGGAAGAGCGCATTGCCTCACGATTTGATGTCGACGTCTATGCCTGCCACTCCCGGCTTTCGGATTCCGAAATGGTCTCGGTCTGGAAAAATCTCGAACAGGCCGGTCCCTGCATTGTCATCGGTACCCGCAAATCCGTCTTTCTACCCTTAAGAAATCTGGGTCTGATCATCATGGATGAAGAACATGACACCAGCTATAAGCAGGATAAAGCGCCGCGCTATCATGCAAGAGATGCCGCCCTGCTTCGTGCCCAGGCCCATGACTGCAAGCTTCTGTTAGCTTCCGCCACCCCAAGTCTTGACAGCTATGCCCGAGCGATGAAAGGAGTCTATGGCCTGGCCGAAATTCCGGTGCGAGCCAGTGGTCATGATGCCAGAATCCGGCTGGTGGATCTCAAACGGGCGCAGACGTACTGCAACTATTCCTCCGACCTGATTCAGGGCATCACCAAACGCCTGGCTTTAGAACAGAAATCCATGATCCTTCTCAACCGCCGCGGGTATCTGCCTACGGTGCGTTGTCAGGCCTGTCATGAATTTTTACGCTGCCCGGAATGCAATGTCCCACTCTCTTATCACAAAGGCGAACATGCCCTGGTCTGCCATGTATGCGGCAAGCGCTATCCGATGGTCGATACGTGTCCGTATTGCGGATCGGGACCGCTCAGCCATACCGGGCAGGGAACCGAACGGCTGGAAGAAGAAAGTGCGGCTCTGTTTCCAAATGCCAAAATCGTGCGGATGGACCATGACACGACAAGAACCAAAGGCGCGCATGGAAGACTGTTGGCTGAGTTTGCGCAAAATGGGAATATTTTGATGGGGACGCAGATGATCGCCAAAGGACTCGACTATCATGACATTACCTTGTGCGGTATTCTCTCGATCGACTCTATCCTCTCCCGTCCGGATTATCTGGCCAGTGAGCGCGCCTATCAGCTTGCCGAACAGGCAGCCGGCCGTTCGGGCAGAGGCGATAAGCCTGGAGAGGTCATCATTCAGACTTTCAATCCGGATCACTTTGTTTTGCAGTGCATTCTCAGACACGCTTATAAGGCCTTTTTCAAGCGCGAGATGAGTTTTCGTCATGCGGGCAACTATCCGCCCTATGTCTATCTGGCCACTCTGATCATCCGTCACGAAGATCCTGAGCGGGCGTATGCCAAGGCGCTCGAAGTCAAGGCGGCTCTGGAACGGGAAAATCTGGAAGTGCTTGGTCCGGCTGAAATTACGCTTCGGGCCAGACAGAGCCGGTATCGTCTGATCATTAAATCCAAAGAGGATGGGCATCTGATCGACGCTTTGTGGAAATGCGCTTTATGGTTTGAAAAGAGTGCATCAAAATGCCGGATGGACATTAACGTTCATCCGATGAATCTGGAGGAATAATATGAGCAGTGTGCGGGAATGGGTCTTTAAAGCCCTGGTCGATGTGATTCGACATGATCAGTATTCCAATCTGTATCTGAAAAAACATCTGCAGGAAGTCGATGAAAAGGACCGGAATCTGGCAACCAACATCTTTTATGGCACCTTGCAGAATTATGCGCTGTGTGAACATGCGTGGAGCCGGTTTACCGATGGTAAGGTCGAAGCCAAAACGGGTATTCTGATGACCATGTCCTGTTATCAGCTGCTCTTTTTAAAACGCGTTCCGGCTTATGCGGTGATTGATGATGCCAACCGGATTGCAGCGCGTTATCTCAAAGGCCAGCGCGGCCTGGTCAATGCGGTGCTGCGCAAGGTCGTTGACAACCCAATTGAATACCCGAGCGATCCGGTGAAGTCTCTGGCCCTGACCACGTCACTGCCAGAGTGGCTGATCCGCCTTTGGATCAAGCAGTATTCACCGCAGCAGGCCTTCAAGTTTGCGAAAGCTTCGAATATGACGCTGCCCGTTGTCGTCCGTGTCAATCCGCTTCGCTGTTCCATTGAAGACGCACTGAAATGTCCAAGACTGCAGGAGCGTCCGGATTCGAAAGAAACGGGTCTGTTTAACTATACCGGCACTCAGTTTGGCAAGGACTGGCTGTATCTGGAAGGCAAAATCTCCGCCCAGGATCCCGGCAGTTATGAAATTGCAAAGTGGGCGGATGTCAAACCTGGCGATACCGTTCTTGATCTTTGTGCCGCGCCCGGAACGAAAACGATGGCCATGGCCGAAATGAGCGGCGGTAAAGCCCAGATTATCGCTCAGGATTTGCATGAACACCGTGTGGAACTCATTGAACAGGATGCCAGAAGACTCGGCCTTGATGATGTCATCGCCCGCCAGCAGGACTCCACTCAGGTTTCCAATCCGCCTGAACAGTTTGATGTCGTGCTTTGCGATGTGCCGTGCAGCGGATTTGGCATTCTCTCGCGCAAACCGGATCTGAAACTGCGCCTGAGTCCGGCCAATATTGACTCCCTGTTGCCTGTCCAGAAAGAACTGCTCGAAGCGGGAGCCATGCAGACCAAACCTGGCGGCACGCTGATTTACTCGACCTGTACGCTCGATAAAAAAGAAAATGAAAAGCAGGTTGAGGCCTTTTTGGAAACGCATCCTGATTTTGAAATGGTTAAGGAAGAAACCATTGAACCCAGCGAGGCAAACGGCGGCTTTTATCTGTGCAAACTGATTCGCAAGTCCCAGACTGAACCTCAGGGCTCAGAACAGGAAGCCGTTCAGGAAACGGAACAGGCATAGAAAACAGCCATACAAAACGGACAAAAACCAGAACAAGCTAAAACCAGAACAAAGACAGAGAGAATAAGTCAGCTGACTCTCTTCAAGGTGCAGATCCTCAGGTTCTGTGCCTTTTTACTTGGAAGGCACAATGCTTTCGAGAATTCGAATTTCACCCCAAAAGCCCGGTTGGAATCTTGGCTGGTGGCTCAATTGGAAAATAAGGCAAATTTGACTAAACTGAAGGCAATGATACGCAATCCAGATTCTTCTGGCCGTAATTTAAGGAGACAAGCAATAACTATGAAAAGTATTTACGATATGAGCTACAAGCAGATGGAAGAGTGGTGTGAATCCAAAGGGTGGAAGAAATTCCGCACCCAGCAGATTTTTGCGTGGTTATACAAGGAAAGAGTCTATGACTTTGATCTGATGACCAACCTGTCCAAGGAAACCCGTGAAGAACTGAAAAAGGATTTCACATTCAACCCCCTCGAACTCGTCCGCAAACAGGTTGCCAGCGATGGCACGACGAAATTTCTGTTTCGGACAGCCGATGGTGCACTGCTTGAAAGTGTGCTGATGATTTTTGATTATGGCAATTCGATCTGTGTCTCCAGCCAGGTTGGATGCAACATGGGCTGCACGTTCTGTGCTTCGGGTCTGACCAAAAAACAAAGAGATCTGACCAGCGGCGAAATGATGGGTCAGGTCATGCATGTTCAGGCCGAACTCGACAAAAAAGGCGAACGCCTCAGCCACATCGTCGTCATGGGAACCGGTGAGCCCTTTGATAACTATGACAACGTCATGAATTTTCTGTTCACGGCCAATCATGACCGCGGGCTTGCCATTGGCAGCCGTCACATTACCATTTCGACATCCGGCATTGTGCCAAGAATCAAGCAGTTTGCGGATGGCCACTATCAGTACAACCTGGCCATTTCGCTGCATGCGCCAAATGACAAACTGCGCTCGCAGATTATGCCAATTGACAGAGCCTATCCGCTCGATCAGCTGATGGATGCAGTGGCTTACTACTCCAAAGAAAACAACCGCAAACTGACTTTTGAGTACATCCTGCTCAAAGGCGTCAACGATTCGGCTGAGCATGCGCATGAACTCGCCCGTCTTTTACGGCCATACACCTGCTATGTCAACCTGATTCCATATAACAGCGTCGATGAACACGGCTATAAACCTGTCACCCGTGCGGAAGCGATGAAGTTCTACGACATCCTGAAAAAAGAGCAGATTCAGGTCACCATCCGTAAAGAACATGGTTCCGATATTGATGCGGCCTGTGGTCAGCTGCGCATTAAAGAACTGCGCAAGGAAAAAGAACGCAAACAGGCAAAAGCTTTGCAGATTCAGCAGGATCAGAAAAGCAAGCCAAGCTTCAAAGCAGCGATGGTCGATGGCACGGCTAATGTCTATGACGATGCCTATGAGGCCAATGAAATGCCAGATCCAGACAAGGAATAACCGGAAAGAACAGGAAGAATTTGCCTGCCAGACCAACGTTTTGCCTGCCGCAAGACAGCCTGAATTCCAGCTGGATTGATGGCAGGTAAGGCGTTTCAATCCTGTCATTTTTTAAAGGAATGCCTGAAACTGCCTGCTCCTGCCAGTTTTGGTATGGAAATCACTGGCTCAATCGGGCAAAGTAAGAGGAATAAGATGTAACCACAAACCATCTGACCCACGGAAGAGAGCTGCATCCAGCAAAGGTCCGTCCTGGTCTGAGGTGGTGGCAGATGGAGGGAAGGAAAGAAATATGATTGATGTCTTTGGAGCCAGCGATGTCGGCAAAACCAGGGAACTGAATGAAGACAGTTTTCTGATTCAGGAAAATGAACACGGCGACCAGCTGCTGCTGGTGTGTGATGGAATCGGCGGGGCGGCCAGCGGCGAAGTGGCCAGCGCCATGGTCTGTCAGATTGCTTCGGAAATGTTCGAAAAAGCCCCAGTCTTTACCAAGGACTATCAGGTGGATGAATGGATCCGCAAAACCATGAACAAGGCCAATGATTCGATTTATGCCAAATCCATGTGGACGCGCAAAAATCGCGGTATGGGGACAACCGTTGCCGGCTGTCTGATCTGTGAGCATGGAACGTATATTTTCAATGCGGGCGATTCCCGCGTCTATGCGCTGTATTCGGATGGCCTGATTCAGATGAGTGAAGACCATTCGTATGTGCAGAGTCTGGTCAATGAAAATAAAATTACGGCCAAAGAAGCACGCAACCATGAAAAACGAAGCGCCCTGACCAATGCCATCGGGGTATGGCGGGCTTTCCGTCTGGATGTCAATAAGATCAAATCCAATTACAAAGCCTTGTTGATTTCTTCAGATGGTCTGCATGGCTACGTGGCGGAAAATAAAATCAGCCGGGTTCTCGAATCCAGCCTGTCGATCCGTCAGAAAACCGGTCTGCTCATTGAGCTGGCCGATCAGGCTGGAGGTCTGGATAACTGCACGGTCATTGTGAGCGGACCGGGCTACGACTATGCAGGATAAGGTTGCCAATCGCTATGCGATCAAGCGTCTGATCGGGCAGGGCGGTATGGCAGATGTGTATCTTGCCTATGATGAGATCATGGGCCGCGATGTGGCCATCAAAGTGCTGCGAACCAAACTGGCCAACGATCCCCAGACTCTGGTCCGCTTTATCCGCGAAGCGTCAGCCGCGCGGAAACTCTCCCATCCAAATGTCGTCGAAATTTACGATGTCGGCGAAAGCGGCGATCTGCACTACATCGTCATGGAATACATCAACGGGATGACGCTCAAAGAGCTGATCTCGCGCACCGGACCGGTTCCGGCCGTCCAGGCGGTGGAGATCATGAAAAAGCTGACCTCAGCGGTCATTGAAGCCCACAGCCGGAATATTATTCACCGCGATATCAAACCGCAAAACGTCCTGGTCTCCAAAAGCGGCGATCTGAAAATTGCCGACTTTGGCATTGCGCTGGCGGCTGATTCGGTCACTCTGACCCGCAACAATGCGGTCATGGGTTCTTCGCATTATCTGGCCCCGGAATCGGCCGCCGGTTTGATTCCTGATTTTCGGGTGGATATTTATTCCCTTGGAATCGTCTTTTTTGAACTGCTGACGGGCTCTGTGCCCTTTACCGGCCCCAATCCGGCAGCCATTGCCCTCAAACATATGCAGGACCCTCTGCCGGCGATACGCCCTTATAACAAGACCGTCAGTCAGGCGGTCGAAAACGTCGTCATCAAGGCGGCAGCTAAAAACCCGGCCGAACGCTATCAGAGTGCCACCGAGCTGATGGATGCCATTGAGCACTGCCTTGATCCCGATAAGCAGAATGAACCCCCGCTTGAGCTGGAAACCAAAGCGTTGCAGCTGCCAACCCGCAAGGATGGCTACATTACCGAACTCGATCTGACCCCGACTAACCAGAAACCACTCAGTCATGTCGAAGTGGTTCACCACCGCTTTTCATGGCGGATGATCATTCTGTCGGCCTGCATTGCCGTGCTTGCCTGCGGACTGGCCGGCTACCTGTTGATTTCGACCGGCATCACTCCGATTGATGGCTGGTTTGGCTGGCATCAGGTGCCGGCAACGGAGGGATTGAGTGTGGACGAGGCCCTCCACAAGCTCAACCACTCCGGGATTTCGACCGATATGATTCAAGTCGAACAGGTGGCCAACGACCAATATGATCCTGGTCTTGCCACGAGTACGAGTGTGCCGGCCGGAGGCTTCATTCAGGAAGGCAATCAGCTTGTTTTGAAAGTATCCAAAGGACCAACGTTCCTGGTTGGCGATTACTCTGGTCAGTATCTTGACGATGTCAAGCAGATGTTTGACGAGCAGGGGATCAATATGGAGATCCACGTCGTTGAGCAGGGAAATGCGACGGTCAATCCGGGGGTGATCCTTTCGCAACGAGGCCTGGAGCCCGGTCAGCGAATTGATCCGGCCAGTGCGCAGACCATTGAGTTTGTCGTGTCCACCTATCCGACCATGGTCATTGATGAATCCTACATCGGCATGGATGTGGAAAAGGCCAAAGAGGATCTCAATAACAAAGGCATGGCCGTCATTACCAAAGAAATTTACGGCTCCGATCAGGTCATTGATATCGACCCGCCGGTCGGAACGTTATATACGCAAGAAGGGAGCGACAGCGTGATTACGCTGTACCATTAATTCATGGAACAAGGAAGAATCATCAAAGTTATTTCCAATCAATATACGATTTATTCCAATGGCGAACTGCTCGTGGCCAAACCCCGCGGCAAAATGCGCAAAGGCCAGACGCCCCATGTCGGCGATCTGGTAAATTTTGAAAGAATTGAAGACAGCGTCCGTATTGACTCCATTCTGCCTAGAAGCAATAAGCTTTTACGACCCACCGTCTGCAATGTCGATCAGGCTTTGATCGTAACCAGCCTGAAAGACCCGGATTTTTCCGAGCACCTGCTTAATCGGCTGATCTTTCTCGTTGTGCTTTGCGACGTGGAACCGGTTATCTGTATTACCAAATCCGATCTGGTCGACAAGGAAGAGTTTGAACGGATTGACCGCATTCTCGACTGGTATCGCAAAGCCGGATACCGGATTTTCTTCTCTCATCCAGGTTCCGACGATGAACAGCTCAAAGAACTGCTCGATGGCAAGATCAGTGTGCTTTGCGGACAGTCGGGTGCCGGAAAGAGCTCCCTGCTTAACCGCCTCGATCCATCCTTTAAACTGCACACCCAGGAAATTTCCAAGGCATTAGGCCGTGGCAAGCATACGACCCGTCATTGTGAACTCCATCCAGTGGCCAATGGTCTGGTTGCGGATACACCGGGCTTTTCCTCGCTGGATTTTTCCCGGATGGATGTCTCCAAACTCGATAAACGGCTGCCTGATTTTGCCAAGGCAATTGAAGAGGGCTGTCGGTTTGCGGACTGTATTCATGTGGATGAACCGGACTGCGCCATTAAGGCGGGTGTAGCCAACCATGAAATCAACCCAGTGCTTTACGAAGACTATGCCCAGCTTCGTAAAGAAGCCAAAACCTGGAAACAGTATTAATACAGCCTGGCCAGTTTTCCCCAGTCTTTCAATGAGAGAATCCAAATAAGAGAAAGGGAAAACAGAACCGGAAAAGCACACCACGAAACAAAGATTCACAAAAACAGACTCACAAACAAAAAAAGAAATCCACGACTACGACTGATGACCATCAAGCCGAAAATGGATTTCTCTGTCTGATTTTTAACTCAAATTGACTTCATCTTTCAGGATGGGGTCTCTTTTTTTCGGAAAAGTAACCGTTTGTTTGCGAAAATTGAAGGAAATTTTCATATATTGGTCACATATAGGCCACAATATGGATATTAAGCAGATTCTATGATAAATTGGGTGCCATTTCAGAAAATAGAAGGGCGGAGATCTTCGCTTTTTCAACACTTCTGAAGCTTGAAACTCCCGCTTTATTCCCCCATTAAGCCGAAAGCCGCTAAATGCGCTTTCCAGAAAGGATACAACTCAGGAAATATGCCAGAACTTATTATTGCTCCTTCTGTTCTGTCCATGGACTACACCAAAATGGACCAGCAGCTTCGTGATCTTGAAAATTCAAAAGCCAAGTGGGTTCACTATGACGTAATGGATGGCCATTTTGTTCCAAACCTCTCGTTTGGACCAGGTATTCTCAAACAGTTTCGCAAATCGACGGATCTGTTTCTCGATGTGCATCTGATGGTCACTGACCCAGCTTTCTTTGCGCCAGTCTTTGTTAAAGCCGGTGCGGATTCCATCGTTTTCCATACCGAAGCTCTCGACAATGATCCAAAAAAAATCAAAGACCTGTTAGACGAAATTCATAAAATGGGCGTAAAGGCTGGTTTCAGTGTTAAGCCGCAGACTCCAATCGAACCCTTCCTGGATCTGGTTGAAGAGGCCGATCTGGTCTTAATTATGTCCGTGAACCCAGGCTATGGCGGTCAGAGCTTCATGCCGGAAGTTCTTCCAAAGGCAGAAGCACTCAAGAAAGCCAGAGACGAAAAGAATCCAGAATGCCGGATTGAAATTGATGGCGGCATCAATGCCGAAACCGCAAAAGAAGCCAAAGCAGCCGGTGTCGATACCCTGGTTGCGGGCAGCTATGTCTTTAACGGCGATATTCCAGCAAAAGTAGAGTCTCTTTGTTAAGAAAACACTCAACAGCCGTCCTGGTCTCCCCCATTGCCAAATCCCTTCCTGATCTGAAGGATGTGGACTGGATTGGCATTGATATGGGGTATCAGCTGATTGTCAAGGAAGGAAAATCCTGCCTGTTTGCGATTGGGGATTTTGACAGCGGCCAGCTGGAAGAGCCGCTGCCCTTTCCCATTGAACGTCATCCAGTGGCAAAAGATGAAACGGACTCCGAACTGGCCATCATGAAAGCCAAAGAAATGGGCTACAAGACCATTATTCTCTGGGGTGCATTAGGTGGAAGACTGGATCATACACTGGCCAATCTTCGCTGCATCACCTGGCAATATCCATCAGTAATTGCCATGGATGAAATGCACCGGGTCCGCTGCTTATTACCAGGCGAATATCCGGTCGATGATCAATATATCCATATTTCCTTTTTTGCGACGGAACCATCGATCATTTCCCTGATTGATTTTGATTATCCACTTGATCATCGCCGCATTGATCAGAAAGATTTTTATACCTGCTCCAATTCCATTTCCAATGCCAGAGGAAAGGGGACTGTAGTGCTCGATGAAGGGAGGGTGATCTGTGTCGAATCCAACTGTCGATAATTCTCAACCCATCAAAAATGCTTCCAATTTTCTGCGTGTTGATAAACTTGAATATATTGGCGGCTGGGTGATTGCGATCGGCCTGTTTGCGTTAGGGATCGTTTCGCTGTTTATGCCCGCTGCCTTTCTTTCTCTGGTTCTGAATCTGGCGGTGTATGCCCTGATTATTTATGGGTGCTTCTCGCTGATCTGTTATTTCTATCAGGGACGGGCTTCGCGATCCAACCTGGTGTACGGCCTTCTGGCGCTGTTATTTTCGGCTTTGCTTCTGTTTAATAATCAGCTGCCAGAGTGGATCATTCGAACCTGCTTTGGCTGGTATTGTCTGGCCGTTTGCATCGGGATGCTCGTGCAGATTCTGATACACCGCGCCAACGGGGTTAAAGTCCATATTCCCACTGTTCTGTTCTGTCTGAGTTATGGCGTTCTGTTTGTGATCTTGATGTTCACGCAGATTGTTGACTCCGTGTTGTTGATGAGACTGTTTGGAATTTACTTTATCCTGCTGGCCATACGCGATGTCATCAACCAGATTGATTTGTATTCGAGTACCTACAGCTGGAAACGGGGCTTGCATGTCTCGCTGCCGTTGATTTTAGGAACTCTGCTTCCGGATATGGCTCTGCGCGAGATCAACGAAAAAATCCGTACCGGGCGCGACTATGCGATGAAAACCGTCAAACGCGATGTTCCGGCCAAGCTGAAGTGCATCGTCCATATCGGGGCCGAGGGCTTTCAGAAAGTGGGCCACTTTACCTTCTCCTGGAAGGGGCTGGTCTATTCGTATGGCAACTACGATAAAAACAGTGAACGGTTCTTCTCCATGTTTGGCGATGGCGTTTACTTTACCGTTCCCGAAGAGCTGTATTTTCCCAACCTGGTCAAATACGAACACAATACGCTGTTTGAATATACGATTCAGACCACACCCGAGCAGGATGAACAGATCGAGCAGATGCTTGAAGATCTCAAAAACCGCTCGATCCGCTGGTATTGTGATTTGGAAAAGACCGGTACCGCTACAAAACTTGGGGCCATGGAAAGTGATTATCCGTGCCGGCTTCATTACCGCACGGGCGCCAAGTATTACAAAATTAAAAGCGGTATGTTCAAGACGTACTGGGTCGTGGGGGATAACTGCGTATTGTTTTCCGATGTGATTTTAGGCAGCATCGGGGCGGATGTTCTCTCGCTTCGCGGAATTATCACTCCAGGTTCCTATTTTGACTATCTCGAACAGGAATACGTCAAAGAAAATTCACCAATCATTGAACGACGCGTTCATTCATGGGCAGCCTCACAGGTGTCAGATGGCATCTAGGCTGCCTTTTTTGTGTCGGTAAGATTTGTTGGCAGGATTTTGAGGGGAGTTTGCAGGAAGATGTGCTGAATTCTTAAGGAAGAAGGGAAGAGGGAAAGGCAAAGTGAAAAAATCGTAAAAAAAAAGCCGCCATTGGCAGCTTAAAGGGATCTTAGATAGCACCCTGTTTTTTCAGTGTTCTCAGTGTTCTGGCAGCCACTTTAACCTGTGTTGGCTTACCGTCAACCATGATCGTAGCTTTCTGCAGGTTTACGTTCCATTTACGGCGGGAAGCTCTCATGGAGTGAGAACGTTTGTTTCCGGACATAGGTCCTTTACCAGAGATCGCACATTTTCTAGACATCGATGTATCCCTCCTTCTCCATTTTTAAGGCGTCTGTTCACAGTCGCTTTGACATATTAGCACTCATTCCGTTCATTTTCAATATTCACCGTCAAATGACGATAGAAAATTGAAAAAACTGAACGGAAAACGTGAAATCAGTAATAGCCCTGACTATTCTATCAAAAATAAAGATGAATAGCGATCTCTTGTGCCTTGATGGGATGAGCAACAAGCCAAAAAAGAGTAAAAAGAATGGTACGATCATTGAAAAGGGATACAAAATTCCGGATTGAAGACAGGCAGGATTCAGCACGTTTGAAAAACTGAAAGAAACACAGCCAGAGAAATGCGAAAAAAAGATTGATTTGTTCGAATTTTTGCTCTTTCTTCCTTTAAAAAGATCGGAAATAGTTCACAGGAAACGATTCTTTTTGATTGGACTGGCAAATCCGCGGTTTTCTTTCTGCTGTTTGAAAGAAATTAAGGAAATATCGGAATCATCAAGTTTTTCCACATGGCCGTCCGTATGCAGGCGGCAGGTAGAAAAGGGCTGTAAACATGCTATAATCTTTGAGATTTAAAGAAAGGTGATTGTATGAGTACTCTTGCAACTCTGACGGTATCGGATGCCATTCTGATCCTTTGTATGGGTCTTCTGGTGCTGGCTTTAATGCTGGCCGGCATGCCGCGTCTGATTCGTTATCTGCATAAACTGAAATTTGGTCAGACCGAACGGGAAGAGGGTCTTGCTTCCCACAAAAAGAAGACCGGGACTCCGACGATGGGAGGTCTTGCCTTCATTCTGGCTCCTCTGATTATTTATCTGGTTTTAGGCTGGCTGCTTCCAGGGGCCTGGAATAAAACCGCCTGGATTCTTCTGATTGCCTATGTCGGCTATGGTCTGATTGGATTTATCGATGACTATCTGATTGTTGTCCAGCATTCCAACATTGGTCTGAAGCCAGCACTGAAATTTGGTGCCCAGGCTGTTCTGGCCGTCATTTTGACGTTTGTCTACCTGAATGGAGATGCGCCAACGATTCTTCTTCCTGGCCATGTGGCCTGGAATGTTCCAGTGTGGTTATTCGTTCTGCTTTGCTTCTTCTTATTTACCGGAGCAAGCAACGCAGTCAATCTGTCTGATGGAGTTGATGGACTTTGCGCCGGCCTGAGCATTATTGCGTTGGTTCCATTTGTCTTCGCCATGTTCTGGGAAGGCCAGATGAGCGGTGCGGCCATTCTGATTCTGGTGATTTTCGGCCTGATCGGCTATCTGAAGTTCAACCTGCATCCAGCCAAAGTTTTCATGGGCGATACAGGTTCCCTTGCTTTAGGCGGCCTGCTGGCAGCGGCTGCGATGATGACGCATCTTGAACTCCTTCTGATCGTAGCGGGCATCGTCTTCATTGCTGAAACCCTCTCTGATATTATTCAGGTCGCTTACTATAAGAAGACGCACAAGAGAATCTTCTTAATGGCACCGCTCCACCATCACTTCGAAAAGAAGGGGTGGTCGGAAATGAAAGTCTGCACCATTTTCTGGGCCTGGCAGGCTGCTTTTGCGGCTCTTGCCATTGCGCTGGCCTGGTTCTCGATTTAAAAAAGAATTCTGGAAATTCTCAATTGAACCAAAATCTCAATGCTTTTTATCCCGCTGCATGCCGAAACTGATCGGATGCAGCGGGTTTTTTATACTCTTGCAGGCCGGAATTCGTGATGATAGGACAGATGGGCGACAATCCGGCTAAAATAAGAAAATGAATGAAATGCTCTGCACACTTTGAACTTCACAGTGCTTTCCTGTCCGCTTCCAAATTGAGAGGAAAAGAGGAAAGCCAGATCCAGAATCCGTATTCCAAATACCGTATTCCAATACTGGATTCCAAAGTGGATTCGCTATCGGATCCTGAAGAGGATTGAGTACCGGTTCAATACGAATCCAATACAGGTCGCTCGAAGAAAATAAGGCTGCAGAATAAGAATGGAAATCAATAAGTGAAAGGAGGCAGGTGCAGATCGAATTCTTGAGCTGTGCCTACACTATGAAAGATGTTCTGGTAATTGGAGCTGCCCGTTCCGGGGTGGCTGCCGCAAAACTGCTTCATAAACATGGCTATCATGTCATCCTGACCGACATGAAGGCTGTTGATCAAAAAGAGGAACTCATGGAAATGGGTATTGAGGTCTACGATGAGGGCCATCCTGAGTTTTTAAAGGAAAAGAACTATGACTTTATCGTCAAGAACCCTGGCATTCCATATCGGGCCCCGCTGGTGGCTTATTTCAAAGAAAAAGGCGTGCCAATCTATACCGAAATCGAAACAGCTGGCTGGTTTGCGCCAAACTTCAAGTATGGTGCGGTAACCGGCACCGATGGCAAGACAACCATTACGACCCTGCTTTATGAAATGTTAAAAGCCAAAGATGACCGCGCGCAGGCTGCGGGCAACATTGGCATTCCACTTTCTGAAGTGGTCAATGGCAATGAAGATCAGGATCTGCCAGTGGCTCTGGAGTTGAGTAACTTCCAGCTGCTGGGTATTGAAAAATTCCATCCGCATATCAGTGTCGTTTCCAACCTGGCGCCTGACCATCTGGACTACATGGATTCGCTGGAGGACTACTACCGTTCCAAATTCAGAGTGTATGAAAACGGGACGAAAGAGGACTACTTCATCCGCAACCTCGATGATCCCAATGTCATGCATTACGCCGTGAATATTCCCTGTCAGGTCATTGATTTTTCACTGACGGACCCGAAGGCCAATCTGCGTGTAGAAAATGGCAGTGTATATCTGGATGATCTGCGGCTGTTTGATGTAGCAGATCTGAAACTGGTTGGTTCCTTCAACCTGGCCAATGCGATGATGGCTGCAGCCATGGCCTATCATCTTGGTGTTGACCAGCCAACCATTGAAGACGTCATCAAAAACTTCAAAGGCGTTGAGCACCGAATCGAATACGTTGACACCTGGAATGGCATCCGTATTTACAATGACTCTAAGGCGACCAATACCCACTCTGCCGAAGCCGCTTTATCCAGCTTTGAGGGCGGCGTAAGACTGTTGGCCGGCGGAAAGGATAAAGGTATCGATTATACGGTTCTGAAAAAATACGATGACCGGATTGCTAAATGTTACAGCTTTGGTCAGATCGAAAATGTCTTTACTGAGATCTTCTCCAATGTTGAAACCTGCGAGACCATGGAAAAGGCTTTGGATGCTGCGCTTGCCGAAGCAAAACCTGGCGAAGTCATTCTGCTTTGCCCGGCCACTTCTTCCTTTGACCAGTTCAAAAACTATGAGGTCCGTGGGGAAATCTTTAAAGATCTTGTTCATGACCGACTGGCAAAGAAAAGAGACCAGCAGGCCTGAGACAGACATAAGACAGCCAGTTCAGCGTGCAAAATGTCCATTTGAAAGGATTCAAATCGACAGAACGCTGATTTCTTATGGGCTGCCGGAAGTTTTCATCAAAATTGAATGCGAAAAGTTTGAAGCAGGGAAGAAATTCTCTGCTTTTTTCATGCCTGGAAAAAAGCAAGGCGTAACGGCTCAATGGAAAGCAGACAAGTCAAAAAACAGGCCCGGGAAGGGGAGAGGATTTGAAAGAAATCTGAACAGGATAATGTCTTTTCGAATACGGTCTATTTATCGCCGGTTGGTTGAGATTTATTGTAATAGAAGCGCTTACAGAAACTGTCAAAAAGCAGACAACCTGACCGGACAAAACGGGGAGAGACGCCGGCTGATCAACTGGTCAAAACGGACTTTTCAAGGAGTATTCTTGAGTAAATGACTGGATAAAAATAAATAATAATGAATTATTTTGCCTTAAATAAAGGGGTTGAATGAGGTTTACAAAAACGCTAAGATGGACATATTAAAAACAGATTGACCGGAGTCTGTGATTTGATGTAGGAGAATAACATGACAAACGTTGTTTTGAAGACAGATGCAATACAGTCTGTCTATTATGATGGAATGGAAATCTCGCTGAACATTAAATGTGAAGGTTTATCCATGCAGGCCAGCCTGAGAAAGCTTCAGGAATCGACAGATCAGCTGCTGGCAGGATTTCAGAGCGCTGCGATTGATCCCGCTTCTTTTTCAATCGAAGTTCTCGAATCCACTTCTCTGGACGCAGATCAGAAACAGAAAGCTGTTGTCCGCCTGGCAACCCAAGGCACAGCCGACCTCAAGTATCTGCGCACGATCTGGCAGGTCGCTGCTTCAATGCCCTTTGCGATCGAAATGAAAATGAGCTATTTTCTGCAAAAGGAAGAGGACTACTTCCAGACACTGCTGGAAAAGGCAATCGCGAAAGCAAAGGTTCAGGCGGATGGCATCAACAGACTGTTTGAAGGAAGTCATTTACAGTGTACAGGCGTAAAATCCGAATCCTTCAAAGAGTCCTCGAAAGATTTCAGTGCTCTTCATGGCTGCACGCCGGTGGACTATCCGGAAGGGTCATTGCCATCTTTACTGGATCAGCTGCAGATTCCGACAGTGACTCTGCGCACCAATGTCGAAACGTCATGGTCGTTTCAGCCACAGACGGCCTGATCTGACCAATTCAACTATTAAGGGGATTTATGAATTTTAACATTCTGAATATAAGGAGTTTTGGAATGACTGGCTTCAGGCCTTTGGGTGGAATTTTTTTCGCACAACGGGTTGGGGCCTTTTCTTTTGGCTTCCGGGTCAGGGAAAAGAAACAAGAAAAAAGTCCTCATCAAAAGACAAGGACAGTAATGCAATTCAAGGTAAAACGGAAATTAAATTTTCAGACCAACTTTGCGGTACACTTTGGCCACTTTCTTGTTGGCAACCGCATTGGCTTTCTTGGCGCCTTCTTCAAGAACTTTGTCGACGATCTTGCTGTCGAGAATTTCTTTGTAGCGCTTCTGCAGATCGGTCAGGAAGTCAAAGACAACATCGCCGGTTTCTTTTTTCAGATCGCCATAGCCTTTACCCTGGTAGCGTTCCACGATGGATTCGATGGATTCACCGGTTAAAGCAGACAGGATCGTGATCAGGTTGGCAAGACCGGGCTGGTTTTCAGGATCGTACTGAATGATGCCAAGGGAATCCGTAACAGCACTCTTGATCTTGTTGCGGGCCTGAGCTGGGTTGTCGAGCAGTTCGATGCAGCCTTTTGGACTGGATTCGGATTTGGACATCTTCTTGGTCGGGTTTTGCAGGTCGTAGATTTTTGCACCAACTTTGGTAACCAGTGGTTCTGGAATTTTGAAGGTATCGGAATAGCGCTTGTTGAAGCGTTCAGCCAGGTTGCGGGTCAGTTCGACATGCTGTTTCTGGTCGATGCCCACTGGGACATAATCTGGATCATACAGCAGGATATCGGCTGCCATTAAAGATGGATAAGTGTAAAGACCGGCAGTAATGCCTGTTTCCTGTTTGGCCATCTTGTCTTTGAACTGGGTCATTCGCTGCAGTTCACCATAACCGGACAGGCAGGTCATGATCCAGCCAAGCTGAGCATGAGCGGGAACATCACTCTGTAAGAAGATGGTGGTTTTTTCTGGATCCAGACCAGCCGCAAGATAGAGCGCAATCAGATCTTTAGTATTTTTGCGCAGTTCAGCCGCTTCAATTGGAACCGTCAGCGCATGCTGGTTGGCAATGAAGATGAACATTTCGTATTCATCCTGATATTTTACGAATTCGCGAATCGCACCGATATAGTTGCCTAAAGTCAGGCGGCCAGTCGGTTTGATTCCACTTAGCATGGTTTTCATAGTCAATAACTCCTTTGCTTGAACAGTCGATAAGAAAACCGGCAGAGATTGATCTTTATCGTTTTTCTATGTCTGTCTTTGTAAACTCTATTCTCTTTTGAAGAGATTTTAAAACCAGAAAGCCAGAAATCCTTGAACCATTCCAAATCTGGCTTATCTTCGGTCAGATTGAAACAGGGAGGGCTTTCTATATGCCTTTTGAATATACCTTATGAATTTTATCATGCTGAATTCTTTTTGAAATGACGAGTTGCCGGTATCAGAAGTTTATCGCTCAGGCAGTCGGAAAACAGATCTGTAGAGCAGGGAGATTCCAGCAAAGCCATCAGACTGTGTGGGTCAGCCTTTAGAGGGCAATCCGCATAAGCCAAAAGTGATGGAAGCATCAAAGAGAGTATCTGCTGATTCGGACAACATGGAATACAATAAGGAAATAACAGGAGAACCAGAACGATGATTAAACTCTTAACCATTCCGGGCTGTTCGAGAGCCCGGTCTATCAAACAGTTTGCCAATGAGATGGAAGTCGGCATTGATGAAGAAAATGTGTTTCGTTTCTTATTGGATCAGGAAGCCAACGCTTCAGCCATTGCCGCAATTGCAGACTATTATGGGAGATCAGCAGATGAACTGCTGCAGAACCCTTCTTTGATCAGCAGACCACTGGTAACCGTTTCCAAAACCCTGACTGATAAGGAAGTTGACTTTTTGGTAGCGCTTGAGCAGAAAGAATACTTTGAGAAGTGCCTTCGCAAGTGTACGAAACGCTCTGTTTGTCCAGCCAGACAACACAAAATCGATGTTCTTTATCTCAAAACAGACGCAGAATCTTCGGAAAATAATTCAAAAATGGAACAGTTTTCAATAGAAGAGGCCACAATTCAACCGGAGTTTGGGGGCTTTGTTCCTTTAAAAAAATTTTGGGGTAGAATGTTGGAGTATGAGAAAAATATAAGGAGGAAACGCATGGAAAAGAAATACGTTTATCTTTTCAATGAGGGCAATGCTGATATGCGTGAACTGCTCGGTGGTAAAGGTGCAAACCTTGCCGAAATGAGCAAACTCGGTATGCCAGTACCAAATGGTTTTACAATCACGACTGAAGCTTGCAACAAGTATTATGACGACGGTGAAACAATCTCCGAAGATATCCAGAAACAGATCTACGAATATCTCGATATTCTTGAAAAAGAAACTGGTAAAAAATTTGGGGATCCAGAAAATCCACTGTTAGTATCGGTACGTTCCGGTGCCAGAGCTTCGATGCCTGGTATGATGGATACCATTCTGAACCTTGGTATCAGTGATGACGTTGCCGCTTCGATGGCGGAAAAATCCGGCAACCCACGATTTGTATACGATTCTTACAGACGTTTCATTCAGATGTTCTCTGACGTCGTTAAAGGACTTTCGAAAAAGCGTTTCGAAGAAATCATTGATGAACTGAAAGCCGAAAAAGGCATTAAAAACGACCTTGATCTTGATGCAGAAGACATGAAAGTTCTCGTCAAGAAATTTAAAGAGTTCTATAAACAGGAATTAGGCGAAGACTTCCCAGCAGATCCAAAAGATCAGATGATGGAAGCAATCGAAGCCGTATTCCGTTCCTGGAACAACGAACGTGCTATCTTCTACCGTCAGCAGAACGATATCCCATCTGACTGGGGTACAGCTGTTAATGTACAGATGATGGTATTCGGTAACATGGGTAACGACTGCGGTACCGGTGTTGCCTTCACACGTAACCCTGCAACAGGTGAAAACACTCTGTATGGTGAGTTCTTAATGAACGCTCAGGGCGAAGACGTTGTTGCCGGTGTTCGTACACCAAACAAAATCAGCCAGTTAAAAGAAATCGCTCCACAGGCTTTTGAACAGTTTGTACAGATCTGCGATACTCTTGAACATCATTACAAAAACATGCAGGACATGGAGTTCACCATTGAAAACGGCCGTCTGTACATGCTGCAGACCCGTAATGGTAAACGTACTGCTCAGGCTGCCCTGAAAGTTGCCTGCGACATGGTTGACGAAGGTCTGATCAATACGGACGAAGCTCTGCTCATGGTTGAACCACAGCAGCTCGATTCCTTATTACACCCAATGTTCGATGCAGATTCCCTGAAAGCTGCTGAAGTGATCACTACAGCTCTGCCAGCTTCTCCAGGTGCTGCCTGCGGCCAGGTTGTCTTCTCTGCTGAAGAAGCAATTGCTGAAGCCGAAAATGGTAAAAAAGTCGTTCTGGTTCGTCTGGAAACTTCTCCAGAAGATATTCAGGGTATGGCTGCTGCCGAAGGTATCCTCACCGTTCGTGGTGGTATGACTTCTCACGCCGCTGTAGTTGCCCGTGGTATGGGTGAATGCTGCGTATCCGGTGCCGGTGACATTACAATCGACGAAGAAAAAGGCGAATTCTATGTAAACGGCAAGACATTCAAACGCGGTGACTGGATCTCCTTAGACGGTTCTACAGGTAACGTTTATGGCCAGGCTGTTAAGACTGTTCCTGCTGAAATCTCCGGTGACTTCGAACGCTTCATGAAGTGGGCTGACGATCGTCGTCGTCTGCAGATCCGTACAAATGCGGATACTCCAAGAGACGTTGCTCAGGCTGTTGCTTTTGGTGCTGAAGGTATTGGTCTGGTTCGTACAGAACATATGTTCTTCGATGGCGACAAGATCAAAGCTATCCGTGAAATGATCGTTTCTAAAACTCCAGAACAGATGGAAGCTGCTTTAGCAAAACTCGAACCACTGCAGCAGGCTGACTTTGAAGGCATCTACGAAGCCATGGAAGGTCGTCCAGTGACCGTTCGTTACCTGGATCCACCTCTGCATGAATTCCTGCCACACAAACCTGAAGAAGTCGCTGAACTGGCTGCTGAAATGGGTATGGAAGCAGAAGAACTGCAGGCTGTTGTTGATTCCTTACATGAAGTCAACCCAATGATGGGTCATCGTGGAAGCCGTCTGGCTGTTTCCAATCCTGGTATTGCCAAGATGCAGACAGAAGCCGTTATCCGCGCTGCGCTCAACGTTAACAAGAAACATCCTGACTGGAACCTTGAACCAGAAATCATGCTGCCATTAATCGGCGATCTGAAAGAGCTGAAATATGTTGGAAAGATCGTTGACGATACAGCGAAGAAAATCCTGGCTGAAGAAGGCTCCGACATGAAATACCATATTGGTACAATGATCGAAGTTCCACGTGCAGCTCTGAAAGCTGGCGAACTGGCTGAAGTCGCTGAATTCTTCTCCTTCGGTACAAATGACCTGACTCAGCTGACATTCGGTTTCTCCCGTGATGATGCTGGCAACTTCTTGCCAAAATACTACGATGCCAAGATCTACGATCAGGATCCATTCGCAAGACTCGACCAGTCTGGTGTTGGTGAACTGATTAAGATTGCTGCTGAACGCGGCCGTGCAACTCGTCCTGACATCCACCTTGGTGTCTGCGGCGAACATGGTGGAGATCCAAACTCCATCGAATTCGTAGACGGACTGGGTCTGGATTATGTATCCTGCTCTCCATACCGTGTACCAATCGCCCGTCTGGCTGCTGCTCAGGCTGCAATCAAACACTCTAAATAATCTATCTTATTTTGAAGAATAAGGTCTGAAGACCTGTAATTACTGAATCTGAAGGCTCTGCCATGATTTTTCTGAATCTGGCAGAGCCTTTTCAGTTGTTCAGACGAAATGTTTGAGATTTCTAAATTTGTAAGAATTGAAGCGCTTAACAAAAAGCCTGTATTGAAAGATGTGGAAAGGGGAAGAAGCCTTGCACGCTGTTTATGAAATGATTAATCTGAAATGTAGAAACTTTATAAAACAAATTATGGATGGTGACTTATGAAATCTTCTTTGAAAAGCAACGTAGATGTAAAACGTCAGAACCGTATCCAGACCCTTCGGTGCATTTTTGCAAATAAGCGGGTTTCCCAGACGGAACTTTCAGCCAAGCTCGCCTTGAGCTGGCCGACCATTCTGACGAATGTAAAAGAGCTGCTTGAAATGGGTCTGATCCAGGAAGTTGGCCAGTATAAATCAACTGGGGGAAGGAAAGCAAAAGCTTACGCTCCAATTGTGGATGCACGACTGGCTGTCGGCTTGGATCTGACCGCTAATCATATCAGCGTGGTACTGGTCAATCTGGCAGGGGAAGTTGTTCATTATAAACGGCTGAAAAAGCCTTTTGTTCTCAATGAAGAGTATCTAAAAGACCTGGGAATTCTTGTTGATCAATTTATCCAAGATCATTGCAATTCTCAGCAAGTACTTGGAGTGGGCATTTCCTTGCCCGGAATTGTTGATAACCAAGCTAAAATCCTTCTCCATTCCCATGTGCTCAATCTGAAGGACGTTCCTCTATCTGAATTCTCCCGCTATATCAACTATTCCTGCAGCTTTATCAATGATGCAAATGCAGGCGGGCTGGCAGAAGTTTATGGAAGAGATTCTTCAGAAAATCTGGTTTATCTGTCCTTAAGCAACAGTGTTGGAGGTGCAATCCTTAATGATGGAACCTTGTATACCGGCAATCATCTGCGGGCAGGGGAATTTGGACATATGACGCTGGTGCCGGATGGCAAGCTATGCTATTGCGGGAAAAAAGGCTGTCTGGACGCTTATTGTTCTGCAAGAGTCTTGGCTGACCAGACCGATGGAAATCTGGGTGCTTTCTTTGCGGGAGTTAATGAAAAGAATCCAGTTTTGCAGCAAGCCTGGGAAGAGTATCTGGACAATCTGGCCGTGGCCGTTAACAATCTCCATATGATTTTTGATTGCAATGTCATTGTTGGCGGTTATGTTGGCACTTTTCTGGAAGAATATGGTCAGTCATTTTCTAAAAGGCTTGAAAGCCGCAATACTTTCAATGCCGATTCCTCTTATCTGAAGTACTGTAAATATCGATTGGAAGCTTCTGCGGTTGGAGCAGCCCTGACTCAGATTGAAAGATTTCTGGTCTCTATATAAATCGATGCTCTAAGGCGCGGCTGCCAGGATCTGGTTTGATAAGATCAAAAACAGGCTAAAGTTGAAATCAAAATAACATATTAAAATAAATCGAATTGAATAAGGGCGCTGAACAATAAGCGCCTTTTTCCATATCCTTTGATAACTGTCTTTATTTTTGGAAATCCATCACTTTGTATGTCTGCTTGTCTTTTAATAGTGACTTATTCGATACCTTTTCTTGTCTCTGGATATATCTCATCGCTCGAAAAACATGTACTTTCTTAGTCTACGATGGTACAAATTGTAACTT
>Ash_p2__coassemble_1291_pt1 | contig 22446 bp, 16 predicted proteins | sample Ash_p2__metabat2_low_PE_002 | metagenome-assembled genome bin Ash_p2
TACGGTGCTGTGAGAGGGAGTCATAATACTAACTTATGACTCTCTACTCGATTCTCGATCCGGTATCTATCCGGTATATATGCGGCCAGAGGGATGAACTGTCCGATCAGAGAATCGCAAATCCACGCAAAAAGGGCTGCCCTTGCAGATGAAGATCTACAAGAACAGCCCTTGAATTCAGAACGGTTTGGAGCGCATGGAAGCTTATTCAGCCAGACGGCTGGCGGCATAGCCACCGGCCAGGCAGGCAAGAATGCCAAAGATCAGCTGCCATATCGAGAAAGTGGCCCAGTTGGTCTGGATCAGAATGGCAAAGGGAGAAGCCAGAATCAGACCGAGAATGGCCCAGTACGTCTGCAGACGCCACTTGGCAAGAATCCATTCAATGAGTTTGGCAATCGCAAAGATGCCGATAATCACACCAAGACCAAAGGGCACCGCCAGTAAGAAGCAATGGCCAAACTGTGCCATGTTGAAGTGGATCAGGGAATCCACGGTTTCGGAGACCAGATTGATGATGGGTTCGTAATACCCCATTAACATCAGCATCATCGAACCGGAAACACCGGGGATGACCATGGTGGCCGCAGCAATGACACCAACGATAAACAACATGACAAGGCCCATGAAGCTGGTATTGAGCGTTACATTGCCGGCCGAAGAACCGGAAATCAGAGAGCCGCCGACAACCAGGGCGAAAAAGACCACAAAGCATACGCCCATGGAAGTTGAGAAGCCTTTATGTTTAACATGTCTGGCAATAGCAGGCAGAGAACCAAGAATCAGACCACAGAAGCCCAGGTTGGTTGCGATCGGCCAGTGGAGCAGACAGTATTCGAGCAGTTTGGAAAGCAGCGCAAGCGCAAGCAGGATGCCGACAAAGATCGGAATCAGAAACTTGATTGATTTCTTGAAATCGGAAAACAGGTGGGTGATGGAGTAGATGAGCTGATCATAAATGCCCATGGCGACCATCATTGTCCCGCCGGATACTCCCGGGATGATATTGGCAATACCGATGACCATGCCCCGAAGCGTATCCATCAGAAAAGATGATTTATTCATGAATTGAAGGTCTCCTTTAGATGAATGGCATTTTACTAAATTTGCGGATGGATTGCGAAAGAAGGGCGCATTGTAAGGCACATTTTACAGGCGGGTATGGATTGGAACGAATCGGATCCGTTTACATTCAATGAAATTTACAGACTTTACAGATCTGTAACAATCGCGGTGTTCCAAAAAGGCAGAGAAGGAATGTACATCCGCGCACCTTGTCTCAGGCAGGGGCAGAAGAAAGCGGGCGGCGGTTTTTCAGAGCGCAAAAGTGGCAGTCAACCGGTTTGGATACCAAAATAATCTTTGAATACAGCATCGAAATCGCCCCGGAATCCGCAGTTCTCAGGCTTCTGTCAAGTCAGATGATGCTGCGGGCAAATATAAAATGTTCCACATTGAAGGAAAAAGAGCACACTTTTGAAGAAATGAAGGACTCAGAAAGGACAACTTTGCCAAATTGCATCCTTTCAATTGCTACAAACGCCGCGATCGATATAATAAGCATTGCGTTTATTTAAAGATTATTGTTTGTTTAGTGATACTAAACGGAGGGACCTGTGGATATTGGTGCAAAAATACGGAAACTGCGGAAAACCAGCGGCCTGACCCTGGAAGAGCTGGCCAGCCGCAGTGAACTGACCAAAGGCTTTCTTTCTCAGCTCGAACGAGATCTGACTTCCCCCTCCATCACGACGCTCGAAAACATTCTCGAAGCCCTCGGGACCAGCCTGGCAGAGTTTTTCCAGGAGGAAAGCGATGAGCGGATCGTGTTTGGCAAGGACGATTTTTTTGAAGACGAGCAGGATGAATATTCAATCAGCTGGATTGTTCCCAATGCGCAGAAAAACGAGATGGAACCGATCCTGCTGCGGCTGCCCATCAAAGGCAGATCCATGAAAGTTTCCAATCACGATGGTCAGGAATTCGGATATGTGCTTCGCGGCACGATCCGGATTGAATTTGAAAACGGCACGAGCGCAACCGTTCATGCGGGTGAGACGTTTTATATGGATGGCTCTTTGAGTCATCAGATCGTCAATACCGGCAAAAGCAATGCGCAACTGCTGTGGATTTCGACGCCGCCGGTTTTTTAGCCGGCAGGCTCTGGAAAGGAATTGAGGATGGAAAACGAAAAAAAGAAGCTGATTCAGTTTCGCAACATCCAGAAAAGCTTTGATGATCAGATTATTCTGAAAGGAATTGATCTGGACATTTATGAAAACGAGTTTGTCACTCTGCTTGGGCCTTCAGGCTGCGGCAAGACGACTCTGCTTCGCATTCTGGGCGGTTTTCTGGACCAGGATGAAGGAGAAATCCTGGTCGATGGTAAGGACATTACCAAACTTCCCCCTTACAAACGTGAGTTGAATACAGTGTTCCAGAAGTACGCACTGTTTCCAAATATGAACGTGTATGAAAACATCGCGTTCGGCCTTCGACTCAAGAAGGTTTCTGATGACATCATTGAGCAGAAAGTCATGCGTATGCTTCGTCTGATCGGTCTGGAAGGCTATGAAAAACGGGAAATCACCCAGCTTTCCGGTGGTCAGCAGCAGCGTGTCGCCATTGCGCGCGCCCTGGTCAATGAACCAAATGTGCTTTTGCTGGATGAACCGCTTGGCGCGCTGGATTTAAAGCTGCGCAAGGAAATGCAGTATGAACTGAAACGGATTCAGCAGGAAGTCGGCATTACCTTTATTTTCGTTACGCATGACCAGGAAGAAGCGCTGACCATGTCGGATAAGATCGTCGTCATGAAAGAGGGCGAAATTCAGCAGGTCGGCTCGCCAACCGAAATTTACAATGAACCGGCCAACGCCTATGTCGCCAGCTTCATTGGCGAATCTAATATTATTCCGGGCACCATGGTCAAAGATGAACTTGTCCGCTTTGATGAAACGGATTTTGAATGCATCGATAAAGGCTTCCGGACCAATGAACCCGTCGATGTAGTCATCCGCCCTGAAGATATCAACCTGGTTCCTTACAACCAGGGCAAGCTGAACGGAACCGTCGAAAGCGTGCTCTTTAAAGGTATGCTCAACGAAGTCATCGTCGAAACCGTTCCGGGTACTCATGTAACGGTCAATATGCATATCACCGAAGAAAGTGCCAACCAGGTCGATGACGGTCATATCCATATTTCCGGTAACAGCTTCTATCTGGACGTTGAAGATATGGAAGGAATCGAAGAAAAAGATCTGATTGCCCGTGCCGATGCCCAGGCCTGGAATGATGAGACCGATGAACAGCTGTCCATCGAAAAAGTCGAAACCAACCTCGAAGACAAGATCGGTACGTATACGATTACCTTTACGACCCAGAACAATCTGTCGATTACCAAGACCATTCAGGTTGTCGATCAGCAGGTTGTCCGCAACCAGAAGAAAAACGAGGGTGTGTCCGCGTTTGACTTCTTTAAATCCAAAGATGAAATTGAAGAGTCCATTGCGCTCGATACCGATCTGAAAACCTGGGCCAACGCGCAGGGCTGGAAGCTCGATAACGAAGATCAGAGCGTTAATCTGACAGTTACTTATGACTTTGATCCGGAAAATATCGAAACCGGTATTTATCCGATTACGTTCTGGACCACTGGTCGTGAATTCAAAGTTCACACGACGGCCAATGTCAAAGAAGGCGCGGAAGTCGGTCTGGACTTCAAGCCTGAAGATATCCATGTCATGGAAAAAGAGGGCTTTATCTCATGAAGACCTGGCGCCGCCTTGCAATTCCTTATCTGATCTGGGGAACCTGCATGCTTCTGCTGCCAATGCTTTTGATCGTGTTCTATTCGGTCATTCAGCCTGGCAATGAAGTTACGACGTTTCGTTTTACACTGGCCAATTACATCCGCTTCTTTACGGATCCGGACTTCTTATTGATTTTGTGGCGTTCGCTGACCATTGCGGTTGAAACCACCGCAATCTGTCTGCTGATTGGCTATCCCATCGCATACTGGATCAGCCGCTGCTCCAAAAAGACCCAGAATCTGATGGTTCTGGCGATTACCCTGCCAATGTGGATCAATATGCTCGTGCGCACCTATGCGTGGATTGGCATTCTGTCCAAAGGCGGACCTGTTTCGATTGTGCTGAGCTGGTTTGGCATTCAAGATGCCGAAATCCTTTATACCCAGGCAGCCGTTCTGATCGGTATGGTCTACAACTACCTGCCGTATATGATTTTGCAGATTCACTCTTCGCTGACCAAGATGGATCCGTCCCTGGAAGAAGCAGCCAGTGACCTGGGGGCTTCGCCCTTCCAGACGTTCTGGAGAGTCACTTTCCCTTTGTCGATTCCGGGTGTCATTTCCGGGATTACGCTGGTGTTCCTGCCTGCCATTTCAGCTTTCTTTATCCCGAAACTGTTAGGCGGCGGATGGTTCTTAATTGGTAACGTCATTGAAAACCAGTTCATTACCGTCGGCGAATGGAACTTTGGTTCAGCAATTTCTGTCATCATGGCCATGATCATGATGCTGCTGATGTCCCTGGTTCGTAAGGCTGACCGCAAGGCCAGTCAGAAGGAGAAGAATGCATGAAGAAAAAACGTCCAATCGGTATGATCGTGACGATTTTAACGATCATCTTCTTCTACCTGCCAATTGTTTTTATGGTGATTTTCTCGTTTAACAGTTCAAAATCACTGACTAGCTTTACCGGCTTTTCCATGCGCTGGTATGCGCAGATGTTCGCTTCGCATGACATGATGGATTCGCTTTACGTCACGATTGTCATTGCGGTGCTTGCAACTTTGATTTCAACCATCATCGGAACTCTGACCGCCATCGGACTGAATTATTCCCGCAAGCTGGTCAAGGCCTATGTCACTCAGATCAATGACCTGCCGATGATGAACCCGGATATCGTGACCGCGATCGGCCTGATGCTTTTGTTTATCACGTTCCATATTGAACGCGGCTTCATGACCTTGCTTCTGGCTCATATTGCGTTCTGTATCCCGTATGTCATGCTTTCGGTCACCCCGAAAATCCGTCAGCTCGATCCGAACCTGGCCGATGCGGCCATGGACCTTGGAGCAACTCCTTTTCAGACGCTGACCAAAGTCATCGTCCCGGAAATCATGCCTGGCGTTGTTTCCGGTGCGCTGATTGCCTTTACGATGAGTTTTGATGACTTTATCATTTCGTATTTTGCGACGGGTAAAGGCGTCAAGAACCTGTCGATCATGGTGTACACCATGGCCAAGCGTGTCAATCCATCGATCAATGCGATCTCCACGCTGCTTGTTTTACTGATTACTCTGATTCTGATTCTGGTCAATGTTGTCCCGGTTATCCGTCAGAAAATGGCCAAAAAGCGCGAAGCGGATCCGAACTACGTGCCAAAAGCCACCAACCATTCGGCCCGCAATATCACCATCGGCTCGATCATTGCGGCGATGGCTCTGCTTTTGGTGTTCTTCAAACCAAGCGGCGGCACGCAGGCGTTTGCCGGGCAGACTTTGCATCTGTATCTGCCAGGTGAATATATTTCTGATGAAATGCTTGCCGGCTTTGAAGAGCAGACGGGTGCGGAAGTCATTGTGGATAACTTTGATTCCAATGAGCAGATGTACATCAAGGTCGCCAATGGCGAAGCCTTTGATGTACTGATTCCTTCGGACTACATGATTCAGCGCCTGATTCAGGAAGACCTGCTGACCAAGCTCGATCCGGCCAAAGTCGATGAAGCTCTGGTTCAGATTGATGACCAGGTACTCAATCTGGCTTATGATCCGGGCAATCAGTATTCCGTTCCGTATTTCTGGGGCACCGTCGGTATTGTTTATGACAAGGAAAAAGTTCCCCTCGAAGATCTCGAACGGGAAGGCTGGGCGATTTTCCAGGATCCAAAATACAAAGGCGATATTTACATGTACGATTCTGAGCGTGATCAGTTCATGACCGCCCTGAAAAATCTTGGCTATTCCATGAACACGGATAATGAACAGGAACTGCAGGATGCTTACAACTGGCTGGCCCAGGTAGGTACGACGATGGATCCGGAAATTGTCACCGATGAAATCATCGACCATATGGCCAACGCTCGTAAGGCGTTAGGTCTGATCTATTCGGGTGATGCGACCTATGTCATTCAGGAAAACGATCAGATGGGCTACTTCTTACCAAATGAAGGAACCAACCTCTGGACGGATGCGATGTGTATTCCAAAGAGCGCGCCAAATCCAGAACTGGCCTATGCGTTTATCAACTACGCGGCCGGCTATGAAGCACAGATGCTCAACTCTTCCTATGTTGGCTATACCGCAACCAATAAGGAAGCGGAAGAAGAACTGGCAAATACCGAATTTGCGGGAATTGATTCTTATATCCCACGCACCGGTTATGCCAACGATGAAGTCTTTGAATACAATGCCAAGGCCCGTAAGATCATTGCGGATCTCTGGAGCCGGATCAAAGTAGTCATCTCCAACGCTAACTAGATCAGCCCGACAAAAAGCAGAATTGCAGCCAGCCGAAAGACAGAAAAGGGAAACAAACCTTTGAAAAACAGAGAATTGCTCTTTGTGAAAAGAAAACGCTTTCCAGTCTCTGCAGGGGCTCAACCGTGCTGTAAGGTACATTGTTCTGTAAGAAAGGCTTTATTCATCGAAGGATTTAGCAGTATAGGGTTTCCGGAATTCTTAATGGTTCCAGGAAACCGATAGATAAAACGAAAATGAAAACAGCGAGCTCTCTCTTTTGGTAATTCAAAGGAGGGGCTCGCTTTTTTCTTTACAAATGATCTGAGATTGTCTAGCAAGAGCTGGGCGTCAGATTTGAAGAGATGATGTCAATCCCGGATGATCGAATCGCAAAGATCTTCTTCTTTCGTTCTCTTGTTTCATTTTCCTGCTTCATTCACCTCTCTGGCGACTGCCGGGTTTTTCCGGTATTGGATGGTGCCGTAAGAGAGGAGAGTTAGCAGTTTAAGGCGGAAATTGACAGAGTTGACTATAATGGAAAGTAAGCCTAAGCCAACTTATGGTTTTGAACCCGTTGAAAGGGGCTTGCCGCGAGAGATCAGGTCTTTGAAATTTTTAAAAACATCTTCACGAGAAGATCCAAAACACATCTTCACACGAAGACTGCAATAGGAAAGGAAGGTTGATATGGAAAAACAGACAGTCGAAACCTATGTGGATACGGAAACCCAGACCTTTAATGTCATGGGGATGACTTGTGCAGCCTGCCAGGCTGCCGTCGAACGGGCGGTTTCGAAACTTCCAGGAGTCAGTGAAGCCGATGTCTCGCTGCTTTCTGAGTCCATGAAAGTGGAATACGATCCAGCCAAAGTCAACGCAGCCGAGATCATTGAGGCGGTTGAACATGCCGGTTATGATGCAGCGCTCAAAACACCGGTCACCAACATTGAGCAGGCTACAAATCAGAGTGAAGCCGCCAATGATTACGAAGTGCGTTCAAAGCGGATGCAGGAAGAGATGGAACATAAAAAGAAAGTTCTGATCAGCTCCCTGATTCTGCTGGCGATTCTGATGTGCTTCTCGATGCTGCCAATGATGGGCATCTTCACGTTCTTGATGTCCATGGACTGGATGATGGTCGATGGCATTATCCAGCTGTTTTTAGCCACGATTATTCTGTTCATCCAGCGGGATTTCTTCACGCACGGCTTTAAGACGTTGTTCCATGGCAACCCGAACATGGATACACTGGTTGCCTTAGGTTCTTCCGTCTCCTTTGTCTATGGTTTCTATGGACTGCTGAAAATGGCCTATGGCTATGGCATCATGGACCATCAGATGATTCACTCGGCCATGGATGCCCTCTATTTTGAAGGCGCAGCCATGATCGTTACGCTGGTTTCCCTGGGAAAATATCTGGAAGCCCGCTCCAAAACCAAAACCGGCGATGCGCTGGCCAAACTGGTCAAGCTCGCACCAAAAACAGCCCTTGTGCAGCAGGCCAATGGTGAATTTGTTGAAACGCCAGTGGATGCTGTCCAGGTCGGCACTTTAATTAAAATTGTTCCGGGTGCTACGATTCCTGTGGATGGTGTCGTTGTTTCCGGTACTGGTACAGTCGATCAGGCGGCTTTAACCGGTGAGTCGATTCCAGTCGATAAAAAAGCGGGCGACGAAGTCATGTCCGCCACGACCAACCTGAATGGCTCCTTTATTTTCCGCGCCACCAAAGTCGGAAATGATACCACTCTGTCGCAGATCATTTCGCTGGTCGATGAAGCCGGTAACTCCAAAGCACCAATTGCCAGACTGGCAGACCGTGTATCAGCTGTATTCGTTCCAACTGTTCTGGTTCTGGCCGCCCTGACCTTTATCGGCTGGCTGATTGCCGGTCAGAGCTTTGGTTTTGCGCTCAACTGCGCGATTTCGGTTCTGGTTATTTCCTGCCCATGTGCCCTGGGTCTGGCTACACCGCTGGCCATTATGGTTGCCACGGGTAAAGCCGCTCAGAATGGTATCCTGGTCAAATCCGCTTCCGCTCTGGAAGAGCTGGCTAAGATCAATACGGTTGTCCTGGACAAGACAGGCACCATCACCAAAGGCAAACCAGCCGTTGCTTCGATTACACTCTTTAACTCTGCGTTAAGCGAAAAAGAATTCCTGCAGTTAGCCGCTTCGGCTGAATCCGGATCTGAACATCCATTAGCCAAGGCGATTCTGGAAGAGGCAAAAGCTTTAGATCTTCAGCTGCTGCCAGCTTCGAATTTTGAAGCCTTTGGCGGCCGTGGTCTCAAAGCCGATGTCGATGGCCTGACTATTACGGCCGGCAACCCTGCCTTCATGAAAGAACAGGGAATCGGCATCAGCGCCTACGTAACCCAGCGTGCTCAGAAAGCCGCCAAAGCCGGCGGTACACCGCTTTACTTTGCGATCAATGGCAAACTGACTGGTCTGATCAGTGTTGCGGATGAAGTCCGTGAAACCTCCCGTCAGGCCATCAGCATGCTGCGCAAAGAAGGCATTGAAGTCATTATGTTAACCGGAGACAATGCCCAGACTGCTCAGGCCATTGCCTCGAAACTTGATTTATCTGATGTCATTGCGGACGTTCTGCCAGCGGATAAGGAATCTGTGATCCGCCAACTGCAGGAGGAAGGCCGCAAGACGGTCATGGTCGGCGATGGCATCAACGATGCGCCAGCCCTGATGCGTTCCGATGTCGGCATTGCCATTGGTGCGGGTACCGATATCGCCATTGATGCCGCTGATATTGTCCTGATGAAAAACAACCTGATGGACGTCGTTACTGCGATTTCGCTTTCCAAAGCAACCATCCGCAATATTAAAGAAAACCTGTTCTGGGCCTTCTTCTACAACATCCTGGGTATTCCTCTGGCTGCCGGCCTGTATTATCCGTTCTTTGGCTGGCTGCTCAACCCAATGTTTGGATCTGCAGCCATGTCGTTCTCGTCGATTACAGTCTGCCTGAACGCCTTACGCCTGCGTTTCTTCAAGCCGGCCAAAGCTGAAGTCACTGACAGTACTTCTCAGGCTGCTGAAGTTACCTTTGAAAGTCTGAAAGATCCGGATCAGAAAGAGGTTGCCCCAGCCGCCGATCAGGCATCTGATCAACAGGATCAGTCTGAATCGCAGACCAGCCGTCGTACGGATGCTCCACATCTCAACCCGGCTGCTGCACCGACCCATGGTCAGGCTGTTAAACCCATGAAAGATTCTCAGGGAGAGCCAATTCCGGCAGGTCTTAAGAAAAAGCCATTGATTCTCTACTCTAAATCCAATCCGGTTCCAAACCCGGCGGATCTGAATGCTCCAGCTGACAATGGAGCAAGCGGACAAGCCGCTCAGGAAACACCAGTTGAAAGTGCTTCTTACTTTGCGGAAGCTCTTGAACCTGCAAAGGCCATTACGATGTTTAATGTCAATGGCATGAGCTGCATGCATTGCGTCAACCATGTCCTGCAGGCTTTGAAAGGTCTGGATGGTGTGACCTGTGTCAAAGTGGTCCTGCATCCGGGCACGGCCTATGTGGAAAGCCTGAAGCCGATTGCCAAAGAAGCCTTTGTCAAAGCCATTGATGATGCCGGCTATGAAGTTGAGGTCGGCGGTCAGTGCCAGACGCTCGATCTCAATGCGGATCTTTGCAAGACCGATATTGAAAGATGGCGCAAGCTGGTTGAAAGCATTAAGAACCCATCCATTTCCTGGATCTGGGTTGACCTTGAAAAACACACCCTTGAAGTATGCGGACAGTCCACTGTCGAGCTTGCTTCAATTGAGAAAGCTTTATTTGAAATGAACCACGAAGAACAGAAAGGAGGAGACCAAACCATGACTCTGGAAATTGCTGGAATGTCCTGCGCACACTGCCAGGCCCGCGTTGAAAAAGCCCTTGCGGCTGTTGCCGGTGTTGACTCCGTCAAAGTTGATCTGGCTAAAGGCACTGCAACGGTCGAAGGAAAAGATCTGGATGCCAAAGCATTAGCACATGCGGTAACCGACGCTGGTTATGCAGTTACTGCCATTGACTAATCTCAATTCAGACTCTGTAAAAACCGATGGGATGAATTCAATTCAGGCCCATCGGTTTTTTTGCGGCCAAATGAATCAAAGAGCTGTGGAAAGAGCTGTGGCAGGATCGTGAAGTTTTGGTGAACCAAAGAAAAATGCCGCTGTGATTTTCCGAGTTTGGGAAAGTGTACAGCGGCATTTTCATGTTTAAGACAAGCAGGATCAGTCAGATCCGTAAAATCGGTCAAATCAGTCAGCTTTGAAATCCAGGGGCGACCTGCAAAATAGATCATGGGGGTGATCTATGAAGAACAGGCCTGATCCGCAAAGAATAGGGTCAGCAGGAAGGCTGAAATCCAGAAACAGGTAAGGTTTAACAGGTAGGTTTTAGTGTTTTATCAGTCTTCGAGCCGGGTATACAGATCGGCGATTTCCTGGCGGATTTCGGGCTGTCGGTCATCAATGGCATCCAACACTTCCAAAGCGCGATCCAGATCGGCTTTGGCCTTGGGAAAGCGGCGCAGAGCAATGAGAATTTCGGCCTCCTCAATGAGCAGAATCGCCAGAATTCTGGTGTTGTTAATCTTCCTTTCCAGAATCTTTTTGGGCTCTCTCAAGGCCGCCAGGGCGCTTTTCGGTTCGCCCATTGCTAAGAGTTCACGCGCATCATCCATTCCATGACGGACGATTCTGAACTCCCTGGCATTAAAGTCACGGATCATTGGATGCACCTCATTTCATCGGCATCAAAAACGAAGAATAAACTTCAGTAAAAAGCTGACTACTCGTCGTCAGAGCTGAAAAAGTCGGGATTGAAAAGAACAACTTCCTGTTTTTCTAAAGAAGCAGGAACGTTGATCAGACGCTGGTTGCTGGAGCCGCAGAATTTTAAAGAAAGATCTTTTAAGGATTCTACGAAAGGTCCATCGACCAGAACATCAATATTTCCTAAAATGGTGTCAGTATACGGTGTGTGCATACGACCTCCATCCAGCAGATCCTGATCCAGAATATAGCCGGTGTACATCCAGATATCTTTGTTTGGAAGTTCGCGACGGACCATGGAAACTAAGTTTGCCACTTCACTCTGGTTGGCAATTTCAAATGGATCGCCGCCAAGAATGGTCAGTCCTTCAATAAAAGCAGGGCGTAATGCCTCGAAAATTTCTTTTTCGGTTTCTTTCGTATAAGGCTGTCCGTAGTTGAAGTCCCAGGTTTCAGGCTGGAAGCATCCATGACAGTGGTTGGAGCAGCCAGAGACGAACAGGGAGACGCGCACTCCATTGCCATCAGCAATATCAAATTTCTTTATCTGTCCATAATTCATAATGAGTTTTCTTCCTTTCTGTTCGCAATATTGCCATCATAGGCACAAAGCTGACGGAAAGCAATCCGGATTGTTCGGAAAAGCGCTGTCAGGTTTACAACCTTTTTCATCCCGTGGAAAGAATCGAAGGGAAGGAAAAATAAGAAAACGGATTCTTGTACAATCTTATAAAGATTAGGTTAAGATAGAAGGGCTTCTGTTTTTCGCAAAGTCCTGCTGGAAAGAAGATTTGATTGAAAGAAAGATCCTGTTGCAAGACATCTTCTGAATTCAGGACTTCCCCAAAAGCGTCACCGTATGCCAAGGAATGCTAAAAATGCAGATGGAAGTAAAAACTGCTGCTAATTTGCATCCAGAATCGAGAAAGTTGAAACACCACACGAAGGATTGAATATACTGAAAAAGAAAGTGAGGGTAAGAATGTATCGGATTTATAACCTGAAAAGCAGTGACAACGTTGAAGTCAGTGCTGAACTCGGCCCGTTTACGGTGATCACCCACCTGAGAAACCTGGCTCCAAACCCCGAAAACCGCCCCGGGGCGATTATGGAGTCTTACTATGCGGGCCTGCTGATGGATCGTAAACGGCAGCTGATCTGTCAGCTCAACCAGTCCGCTGTCCTGGTTGCAGCCGGGATGATGCAGTGGATGGTTGGCGACTGCAAGATGGTCAGTGATGCCAACGGCCTGTTTGGCTATCTTGGCAAACAGATCCGCGGCAAGACCACAGGCCAGAACTGCATCGCTCCAAAATATTCAGGCAGTGGAACGCTGGTTCTTGAACCGGTGGATGAAGACATCATGCTGGTGAATCTGCAGGACTGGCAGGAAGGCATCGTCATTGAAAAGGGCCTGTTTCTGGCCTGCAGTGCCGATGTCCAGCAATCCACGGTCATGCGAAGCAATGTTTCCTCGACAGCCCTTGGCAATGAGGGCCTGTTTTCCATGGCGCTCAAAGGCCAGGGATTTGCTGCCCTGCGCGTTCCCTGTCCGAAAGAGACACTTGTTCTGATCGAACTGGAAGACGATGTGCTCAAAGTGGATGGCGATTTTGCGATTGCCTGGTCAAGTACTTTGGAATTTACAGTCGAAAATTCTGGTAAAACCGTGGTCTCCACAGCGCTTTCGGGCGAAGGTTTTGTGAACACTTTCAAGGGAACTGGCAAGATTTTATTGGCTCCTTATTTGTCATTTGGTACCAAGGAAGTAGAAAAAAGTACAGATAATGCATGAAACTCCCAAAACTCCGGACTTTTCGACACTTCATTTGGGGCAATCTGTTGTCGATTTGCGAGTTTCTAACTAGAATAATAGAGGCGGAATATTTATTGCAACAGGAATTTGATTTTTACAAGGGGGACAAAAGAGTACGATGAAAGAGACCGGCCTCACAAAAAGAGAAACCCAGATCATGAACGTTTTATGGAAGAGTGACCAGCCACTCTCCGCGTTTGACATCCTGACAGCATCACCAGACCTGAGCCGTAATACGATTCAGATCGTTCTGAAAAAACTTCAGACAATCGGCTTTATCGAAGTTGCTGGATTTGGATATCATAAAAACGCACTGACTAGAACCTTCCGGCCAATTATTTCCCAGACAGAGTACATGGGAGAAAGCCTGGCTCGTTCTACATCACTGGAAATCACAAAGAGTTTCATCAAGTCGCTGGATGACTGCCAAACGCTCAATGATCTAGACACACTGATCCAGGAAAAACGTAAAGAACTTGGATGCTAAGTGTCACCCGTTTCGAGAGAGAAGCGAACACAACTAACAATTTACAATACGGAAAAAGACTGATCGGTGGGGACCAGTCTTTTTTCTTGCCTGCTTCTGGTCAGCCGGTCACCCGGATCTGTCAAAGCAGGAATCCCGCGACTGTTTTTTGTTGGTTTTTTGTTGGTTTTTTCGGGTTTGTTTCGGGTTTGTTTTGAGTTCGTTTTGAACTTCTTTTGATTCGTCTTGTTTTGAAAGAACTCTCTTTTGAAATCGAAATGGGAAAACAAAAGCATCCAATTTGTTCTGAACCATATAAACTGGAATGAATTAAACCATCCTGATCAAAGGAATGGACTTTTAAAAGAAGCCAGGCGATAGAATTGCATACGGCATGATATTCTAATTTGACAGGATGAAATGATTTAAAGCTTTTGGTCTGGCTTAAAAGAGGCGATCCAAATGAGGATGTATTTCAGTCTGAACAAGAATCAGTGTAGAAAAAGTCCGGAAATAAGCCGGAAACAGAGCAGGCAGTCTTCAAAAAGAAGGGCAAAATTGGGGATAAATCGGACAAGAGATGAAATACAATCTGATTCAGAAAATTAAAATATGAATTGATGGTGAAACAGTATCCTGCAAGCTCTAACATTTCCTGAATCCAGGCAATTTCGTTCTATCATTTGCATAAATAGAGAATTGTTTTTGAATTCTGGTCTATGTTTAGGTACACTGTACGCCTATGTATCTTTTGGGATAGGAAATCTGTCTTGGACGGATATATTCCAGGTAAGTGTAACCAGAGCCTGCAAAGAAATAAAAAATCCTGAACCGCAGACCAACTGCTTTTTCGAACCGTCCTGTCGGCGACAATCGAAAAGCAGGGCAGAGTACGTGCCTGGATTCAGGAAAATAGGTACGACCAATGACCAGGGCCTGGTGAGTCCTCCGTTCCCAGCTGGATTGCTCAGGGCCTCACGGTCAGCGTCTCCAAGAGGGAAAGGACGCTCTCAGCACTCTGGAAGGGATCGGATGGGATGAAAATCGCGAGTTTCCATCCCCATGCAAATGGTCTGTTTCCAGTGGTCAGACGCTGAGGTCTATATTATAACTGGCTATCCGCGAACAGAAAACAATTATCTGAAAGACCAGAAATAATGTTTTGAAAACAACCTTCAATATGTGATAAAACACCAAAGATTGATTAAATTATGACTAAAAAAGACATAGAACAGTACGAAATAGATGTAGATGATATCTTCGATGACGAGCTGGAGGATGATCACGGTTTGAAAGAAGAATTTCTGGCCGACCAGAGCGCTGCTGAAGTCTACATGAAGCCATTTAAGATTCATGGACAGCCCATTGAACTCTTTATTCACCGCTCCATGTTTGGGGAAGTGAACTTGTCTATTGAGGCGCGTGCCGATCTGTCCATCCATATTACGGTTCCAGAAGATTTTGACCTTGAGCAGACTGACCAAGCTGTTGAGACTTTACGGCCCCAGATTGAAGCAGTCTATGAGCAAGCCCGAATTGCCAACGATCGTCTGCTGAGCATGTGGGTGCTCAAAACGATGGATGATTCTGAGGGTGTCCTGTTTTTTGGACAACTTTGTCATCTGCACTACAAAGTTGGCGAGTGGTATAAGCCTTACTATCAGGTGAATTTTGAAAATCGGGAATGTGTCATCACGGTTCCGGAGGATGGCGGCGAGATTATCGAAATAGTCAGAGCCATTACGGAAGAGCTGGAAGTCAGAATCCAGGTTGTCTTTGAAAGCTATCTCAACTACTACCTCACCCGCTTTGAAGAACTGCCAGAGAAGATGCCAACCATCCAGCTGGTCGAATACCTGCCGACACCAACTTCAGTTGACCTGGACACCGGCTTAATTTCCATCAACCCGACTTTGTCCCAGTTCCCCGAAGGATATGTTGAATATTGCGCAGCCAGCGCATTATGTCAGCTAATCGATCTGGGCAACCAGAAACTTCATGAAGAACATATGGACAATGTCATGCCCGACTGGCGCCGCTGGCCTGCTGAATTTGGCAGCTGATCCACCAGCAAGACCCAGTCAGAGACCACGCGATTCTTGAATCTATATGCCATAAACAACGAAACCTCAAGTCTGATGCAGATGCTGCATTTAGACTTGAGGTTTTTTTACAAGCAAACTTTCAGGACAACCGGACAAGGTTCTTCTGAACAATGGTCTGGTTACGGATCAAGCGTTTGTATCGATGCAAATCTTCTGGACAGCTGCCCCATATGGAATGACTTGACTAAACTCTGGCAAGAGGAAAGCCTGATCCAGGCATCTGCGGCAATCGCGTTTTTAAACGAGCAGGGAAACAAAAAGCCGGATCCGCTTGAGATCCAGCTTCTGAAGACCAGCTAATCGAATTTACGATTTATGGCCTGTTTATTTTGTTTTCTTCTTTTTGAATGCCAGAACACCGAAGATCGCAAAGGCCGCCAGAGCAACAACCATGACGATGATGATGGTGTTCATGTTCGTTTCGGTTGCAGTGTTTACATTGCTCGAAGAAGAAGGAGTACCAGTCGATTTCTTAACTGTGAACTTCGCACTTAAATCCTTGCTGGAAGATCCAAGGTCAACGTTCATTAAGATTCGTTCCGACTGTTCTTTCGAACCATCGATCGGGAAGACAAGAGTGACTTTAGAATCAGCCTTGATCAGATCGAGGTCTTCTTTACGGAAGTCAACAGTGCACTCACTCATCGTAGAACCAGACATCTTCGTATTGACAGTTGGAGCTACGGCTTTGCCATCTACAGTAATGGAGGTTGGCTTGCCAAGAGCAGTACCTTCTGTCTGAGTGAATGTCAGATCCAGCTTGTCTGGTCTGCCAGTCATAGCCAGGTTGACTGTCCAAGTCTGTTTAGAACTGTCGTAATCGTGAGAACCTTTGAAAGTTGCATTGTTGGTATCTCCGACTTCTGCTTTGATTTCTTTTTCGTAAGTCTCAGATTTGTAAGTTCCGCTTTCAGCAGTTACTTCCATCTTGGAAGTATCAAAGTTCTTTTCAACGGAGAACTGAGCTTTGATCCAGTCACTGTCTTTCAGACTCTGCAGTTCAGCATTTTTTACTTGAATCTTATAACCATTGGAAATTCGGCTTAAGGAAGCTGTAGATTCTCCACCGACTTCGTTAGAAGAAGAGGGTTCTGTGCTTTCAGTAGTGGTCTGGGAAGAAGCGGCAGACGAGTCTTCAGAAGAAGTGGTTGAGGAATCTTCAGAGGTCTGTGTGGCTTTATCGCCAGATTCACCTGTTGTATTTGTGAGAACCTGATTGGTTCCAATAACTAGACTATCCAGCTTAGTCATTACGTTTGGATTGGAAGTGATTGTGATCGTAGTTTCTGCTTCCGGATCTGCTAAAGAAGAAGCGGCAGGCTGAACACCAACTGTCCAGGTGTTTAAAGCAGCGTTGTAAACACCGGTAATGTTATAAGCTGCTTCATCTTTGAGTGTTACTGTGTAGAACTGGTTGCCCAGCAGGCTTTTCGTTGAAGTGTAAGCATAAGCTGTAGCACCGGATGGGTTTTTAGCTGTGTTGAATACGATTGAAATTTCATCGTTTTCAAGGTTCATCTTGTTGAGATAAGAAGATGGAATATTCAATAGATAAGCCTTAACAACACTGGAAGGAAGATTTACATCGTTCAGCCCAGGGACATTAAGTTTGTCATTGATAAATGTATCGAAAACACCTTTGTCGTATTTCTGATTACCAATCGTAACTCTTTGAATACTTTCAAGAACAGAAGCGTCAGGTGTAGTTCCGATCATCATGAATAAACTATCGTCTCCAGAGTAAACCGCTTCTGGTACTTGTACATTCAGAGTGAAAGTATTGGCTGTTTCATCGTAGGCAGAAGTGTAAGCGTACTGTTCGATATCACCAAGGTTGAGGGTTGTATCGGTAGTTTTAGCTTCATTTTCATGACCAGCGAAATAAAACTTGGAACTCATCTTGAACAGACGGGTAGAAGGTTTATCGGAAGTGGCTGTTACCAGAGAATAAGTCAGGACGATATCATTATTCATATTGCTGTTAAAGTCGATTGAAGCTTCTGGAATACAAATTTTGAAGCCTGTTTCGTTTTCTCCGGTTTCAAAAGCTACACCACCCACTTCTGGATTGGTGTCAAGAGTATCAGTATCAGTATCAGTATCAGTATCTTTATCAGGGGTTTCTGGAGCAGGAGAAGTCGAATCTTCAGGTGTGAGTTTGAGATCGTTATCACTAGAGCGGAAAGTAGCTTTTTTAAACTCCAATTTTCTATCGTCATCTTTTGGCCAGGAGACTTCGTAAATCAGATCGGCAGGAAGAGCTTTTTCAATTGTCATTTTTACTGTCAGTATCCCGGACTTTTCATCATAAGAAAATGAGCTGGAGTTGTAGTCGATATAATGGTCAACAACATAGTCGATTTCTTCTGTTTCATTTTCTGCAACTGGAGCTGGAGTATTTGTTGGATCTTCTGCAGTTGGAGCAGGATCATCGGCTGTTTCTTCTACGCCAGTAAGAGGAGGAACGTTCGGATCTTCTGCAAAGACCGGAACCGTATATACGCAAGTTCCCATCGCCAGTACAGCTGCAACCGAGAGGAATTTCTTTGCAAGTTTCATGGGCTAAATATCCTTTCTTATGCTCTGAAATCAGTAAACTGAAATCCACGACTTCAGTTTATTTCAGAACAATTAAAGTGAATCAAATCTATCTTAGATTTTAGCGGGAAGGATGTCAATTTCGCTTAAAATGGATCATGACAAGCCAGATGCTTAAAAATCGTCAGGCAGGAAGGAGACGGAAGAGAAATACTTTGTAGATAAAGTTGATTTCTAAATAGCCGTTCGATAATTCCCGGATATCATTTTAAAATAACGTGATTAATTTTCAAGCTTTGTAAGATCGGATGTAATCAAATCTAAGGATGATTGTGATGGACAGATGGAATTGATGTGGGTTGTGAAAACTGGATTTAGGGAAGAGTGTTGTTCAATTCCTGTCTGTTTTTCATCAGCCGCAAGGGGCTTGGCCCGTTTGCGGTTACGAAGAAAATCGCAAAAAGAAGATGGCGATCTTTGAGCATGGGCCCACGTCTGATTTCGGACTTCTTTCATAATAAGGACAGAGTCATTCGAGATTTAAGAATGTGGATCGGCCATATTATTGGATTGAGTTTGAATTCAAAATCTATCGACCGTCCCTATAAAGAAAGAGGATCGCACATGTCAGAAATGTTACATGAACTTCACGAAAGTGAACTCCAGGCCGAAATCGACCATCATAAAAATGAAATTGAAACAGAAAAAGAACTGATTGAAGAACACACAGACAATCCAGGAACAAACTTCATTGAAAAGGAAATCCGCAAAGCCGAACTGGATCATGAAGAGCATGTTTTAGAGCGCAATGAACATGAGCTTCAAAAAGATGAAGCCAAATTGGATAAGGCAGAAGGCAAACCGGATCCGGAAGCAGCTGATGCCTGCGCAAAAGCAGAAGAGTTCAAGAAACTGGCTGATCAGGCAAAAGAAGAAAGTCTGCTGGATGAAGATCTGTTTGAAACCCCAATTCAACCGCTGAAATAAGTCGAACAAATCAGACGGTCTGCAGGTCAGGCAGACTGTTCTGTCACAAAGAAAAGGACTGGAATTCCAGTCCTTTTCTTTGCAGGTCCCAATGATCAGGCGTGGGGCTTGCTGTGGCGAAAGAAGTACATCGTAAAGAGGGCGGTGGCCAGAAGAACGTTGTCCTCATCAAAGATTTCCACTTGATAGACACCGGTTGTTTTTCCGGCATGCACCGTGCGGGCGTGCGCAGTCAACGTTCCTGGTTTTCCGGCATGGACAAAGTTCATGGAGGAATCAAGGGTCACTACATCTTCACCATTGGTCAGTGCACAGACACCGGCAGCGGTATCCGCCAGCGTGAAGTAGACACCGCCATGCACCATGCCATAGATATTGAGCTCATCAGGCCCGGCATCCAGTTTGACGATGACGTGATCCTGTTCAATATCCGAGATCCGCAGTCTGGCAGATCTCAAAAAGCGGTTTTTCTGATTGAGGCGATCTTTGATGTGAGCGAAACGTTCTTCCATAGTCGATGACAATCCTGCTTTCTAATTTCTAAATTTCATGCTGGCTACAGTGTATGCCGATTCGAAAGCTTTAACAGGGATCTGACTGTACGATGACTGAAAATGGATGCAGTTTGACCTTTTTCGAGCGTTTTATCTGACCGGACTTTGACTGCGGGCTGAACTTTCTGACCATGAATGCAAAAACAAAAAGGGCAGAGGACAGAGAATGGTGAAGAAAATGAAGAGGATGAAGAGGGTGAAGAGGATATGGAAAAGAGGATGAGGAAGGGAATTAAATCAGGTAAAGAAACAGGATAAAAAAGATGCCCTGAATCTTGGCGTTTTCTTCCAAACTTGTTTTTGTCGACAACAAATTACCTGCTCAAATAAAATTTCATGTGATTTTTGTCCATGATACGAAATCGGCTCCCTTTTCCGGTAAACTAGCGAGAGAAAACTCTGTTAGAATGACAAAAGAAAAACTACTAAAGAGATTGAACAGCCAGAGCCGGCATGGACTGGCTGAAGAAGGGAGAACTGAGGATTTATGAGTATGTTTTATTGGGTGATCGCACTTCTTCTGGTTGGCATGGGCGGCTACACCGGATATACAAACTGGTCAACCTACTTTAAAGCAAAAAAAGTGCGCGAGCAGTTTCTGAAAACCCATCCGGATGCAGAAGTCATCAAGAATGGTCAGACACGTACATGGCTTTATCTGCTGATGCTGGCTTTCTGCGTAGGACTTGGCATCTGGCTGTTAGTATCACCATCTTCTGAAAATTTTGATGTCAATACCCGGATTTCCCAGGCTGTTGTTTATATCGGTCTTGGAATCTTTGCATTTGCGATGGCTGGCGAAGCCTTGATGGACAGCACTCTGATCTCTTCGCCAGAAGCTCTGGTCTATGAAGATCAGATTCTCAAGTATAAAAACATCCGCGGGGTGAATATCGGAAAAGGCTGGTTTAAATCCAGCTACATCCTGTTAAACCAGGCTCAAGAAATTCCGGTTGCCAAGGCAACTGCCCTGAAAGTGGATGCGCTGTTAGTGGAATGGAAACGGAATCGTAAAGAAACATTCCGTTCACGTAAAGAAAGACGCGCGGCAGCACGCAGAGAGCGGGAGGGAAAATGAGAAAACTGGTTCTTTTCGGTGAAGGAAATTTTGGCCCTGCTTTACTGGAAAGTGCCCTGGTTGTTTCGCAGCGGGAGGCTGACGAAAATACGTTTGCGCTCGATGGCAGTAATCTGATGGAGTTCCGTCGTAACTTTGATTCGGTGTGCAACACCGTTTATAACCATGACTCCTTATTGCTGCTTTGCGATATCTCGACCAGCAGCGTTGCCCGGGAAGCCTGGCTTGTACTGGAAAAACGCGGTCTGATGAAGAAAACTCTGTTTGTGATGGGAGCAAGTGTTCCAACGGCTCTGGCAGCTCTGGTGTTCAAAGATTTAGTGGACACCGATCAAGAGCTGATCAAAACCCTGAGAGCCCAGAGTGAACAGGGACTGATGTTCTTTGAAGGATAATGGATCCCGACGCATCGGATCAAAACGCATCAGAAAGAGAAGTAAAAGAGAACTATCAGATTATCAGATTAATGAAATGAATCTGCAAAAGCGATTGTCTTCGGATGATCGCTTTTTGTCTGACTGGGTTTTTGTCTGTCTGAAAGGCGACTGATAGCGAAAGAAGACAGCCTGGCTTGTGGCAAAATCAAGTCATTCGATCATCGAAAAAAGGTTAAAATTGGCAGCTCATTCTGGTTATGCGCGGTTAGTCAAGAAAATCTTTATAAAAATGGCGTGATGGTAAGAAAACGTTTAGAAAGTTGCGGTATTTCACATTTTCTGCTCACAAATTCGAAAGCAGGGTCTGATACTATAAGGTCGAGCAAAGCCTTAAACGAATTCGAGGTTCCAGGCCCGCCGCGAATTCACCTTAAGGAGCCAGAAGATAAAGCTCACTTCATAATCAAATTCCTTTCTATGCGGTAAAGGGAGTCCTTCGGGGCTCCCTTTCCTGCGTTTAGGAAAGAATGCATCGAATTTATCGAACTCATCGATTAAATGGAATGAGATTTTTGGCAGAGCCTTTGAAACCAGACGATTGCAGGCAGCGCTTTAATCGCATCAGAATGACCTTCAAATTCTGAATGGCTGAAAATTGTGAGAACAAAAACTGGATGGATCAGAAATTCTGTTTTACAATGCCTGTCAGCTCTTTGAATGTGATCATCAAGATGCCTGTACCTGTTTCTTCCAGACTGAAAGCCGGGTCGGAAGCTTGCCAAGACCTTTACGGGGCTGGTGGGCAGATTGATAAAGATGAGAAGAAAGCGGAATAGAAAGCAGAGATTCTGGCTTGGATTGTGATCTGATCTCAATCCTAAGCGGATACATTCCTGGCTTTACAGGCAGAAAACGAAAAAAGGCCTGACTGGACGTGCCGGGAGCAGGAAGTGTCCCGTTTGATCAATCAGGCATAAAGCGACGGTTTTGCGAGGGTCGATGATAGACTACAGGTGAGCAGAAATACAGCTCGCTTCTCAATCATATTCCCTTTCTTTAAAAACTTTCTTGAGTATGGCCGGCGAAAGCCGGCTTTATTCGTCTCACAATAGATATACCGAAGAACGTGCGGATGTCCCCAAACAAAGCGCCAGTCTAAAGGCTGCCTTAAGCAAAACTTTCGAAACTGTTCTTTGAATGTTCTTTGGTTCTGAGCGGCAGATGGTACTATTCTGTCTATGC
>Ash_p2__coassemble_1386_pt1 | contig 20757 bp, 13 predicted proteins | sample Ash_p2__metabat2_low_PE_002 | metagenome-assembled genome bin Ash_p2
TTTGGTTTCAAAAGCAGAATATGGCTACAAGATGGGATTTCTTCTTATGGAAATCCCATTTATAATTTATTTTGTCGTATCCAAGTCAAACTAAAAATGACTGGAATGTTTATGATAGAGAATCTGATCCCTGGATCAGAGAAGGAGAAATCAATGAAAGTAGTAATTGTCGGAGGCGTAGCTGGTGGAGCGACCGCGGCTGCCCGAATCCGCCGGCTTGATGAAAATGCCAAAGTGACGGTCTTTGAACGTTCCCACTATATTTCTTATGCGAACTGTGGACTGCCTTATTACATTGGTGAGGTCATCACCGATCAGCAGGATCTTACCCTCCAGAGCCCGGAAAGCTTTAACCGCCGCTTCCAGGTGGATATGAAAGTCCGCCATGAAGTTACAGCGATTCATCCGGATCGTAAAACTGTTTCGGTAACCAATCTGGAAACTGGTGAAGAGTTTGAGGAACCTTATGATAAACTGCTGCTCTCACCAGGAGCCAAACCCGTTCTGCCAAGACTGACCGGTATGGATGCTGATCAGCTGTTTACACTGCGAACGGTTGAAGATACCTTACGCATCAAGGACTATATTGATACCCACCATCCAAAATCAGTTGTCCTTGCCGGTGGTGGATTTATCGGTCTGGAACTGGCTGAAAACCTGCGGGAACTGGGCATTGACGTAACCATTGTTCAGCGTCCAAAACAGCTCATGAATCCGTTTGATCCAGATATGGCGGCTCTCATTCAGGCGGAAATGCGCCGTAATGGTGTCAAACTGGCCCTGGGTCATACCGTTGAAGGCTTTGTCAAAAAGGAAAATGGAGTCGATGTTCTGCTCAAAGACCAGAACCCGATTCGTGCCGATATGGTCATTCTGGCCATCGGTGTTGCTCCTGACAGCAAACTGGCCAAAGATGCCGGTCTGGAACTGGGCATCAAGAACAGTATTGTCGTCAATGACAAGATGGAAACTTCCATCCCGGATATTTATGCGGTTGGGGATGCTGTTCAGGTTAAACATGCGGTTACCGGTCAGGATGCCCTGATCTCTCTGGCAGGTCCAGCCAATAAACAGGGCCGAATTGCGGCGGATAATATCTGCGGGCGGGACAGTCATTTCCTCGGTTCACAGGGAAGCAGTGTACTGAAAGTCTTTGATCTGACGGCTGCATCCACTGGAATTAATGAAACCAATGCCCGTAAAGCGGGTCTGGATGTCGATTCTGTCATTCTTTCCCCGATGAGTCATGCCGGCTATTATCCAGGCGGAAAAGTCATGACCATGAAAGTCGTCTTTGAAAAGGGAACCTATCGTCTTCTTGGTGCCCAGATTGTCGGCTATGAAGGAGTCGATAAACGAATTGATGTTCTGGCCACTGCCATCCATAACAAGATGAATGCCATCGATCTTAAAGATCTTGATCTTGCCTATGCCCCTCCTTATTCTTCGGCCAAAGATCCAGTCAATATGGCTGGCTTTATGATCGAAAACATTCAGGAGGGCATTCTCAAGCAATGGCACCTTTCCGATCTGGAGGAAATCAGAAAGAATCCGGATGTTAACGTACTGGATGTGCGCACTCCTGAAGAATACAACGCTGGTCATATTGAAGGCTTTCCAAATATTCCAGTGGATGAACTTCGTGATCGTTTAGGGGAACTGGATCCATCCAAACCGATCTATGTCATCTGCCAGAGCGGACTGCGCAGTTATATTGCCTGCCGGATTTTAGAAGGCAATGGCTTTGACTGCTATAACTTTGCGGGTGGTTATCGGTTCTATGACGATGTAACCCATGAGCGTCAGCTGGTTGAAATGGCTACAGACTGCGGAATGGATCGCTAGATCGCTGAGTTCCCAAAACAGCTGGCCTTATAAACCCTTCAATAAATGAGTAGAATTTGTCCTCGGAAGGATAAAATGTACTCATCCCTGTCTGCGAACAGTGTTCGGCATTAGCCGGCGGTCGAAGGGTTAAATTGAATGGTGATCCAAAGCCTTGTCTTTTGGACTCCACTCTGAATCTTCAATCTTATCTAAGTCCCGCTTTACGCGCCGCACTTTCCGGGGAAAGTACAGCTTGTAATTTTAAGGGGCATACCCCAATCTCGCAGAATTGGTCCCCCTCAAAGCCCGTCCGGCGCGGTACAGGCCTGAGTTTTAAGAAACCCGAAGATTTCACAAAACAGCTCCGGCCGGGCTTGATGAAAGCTCGGACAGTCATTATGGCTGTCTATTTATTTGTTTGTTTACTTGGTTAGTTTGGGAGTTATGGTGTTACTTGTTTTACTTCTTGTTTTGTTGCTTGCTGATTCTTTAACTGCTCGATTCTCTCTTCATAAAGCTTCTTAATGCTCTCTCGGGGAGTCCATTTGGTGATTTCCGGATGATTCTCATAAATCCATACAAGATTGGACGCCGCATTGATATCGGCGTTCATTTCTTTGTGTACAGGACAAAACGCCTTTTCATGAGCTGATTTGTCGCGGGTAACTTTTGCTCCGCAGATGTGGCAGTACTGAGAACTGTAGGCCTGGTTGACATACGAGACTCCGATCTCCTTCAGGCCGGCTTTGTATTCGATTCTCTCCTGCAGGACACCATACATCCATTCCGAAAGCAGGCGGTTCATTCGCTTATACTTGCTGGCCGCCCCTCGGATATCCAGATCTTCCATCACAATATGACCAATATTCTGATCTGTCTTCAGGACCAAAGCGATTTCTTCGTTGATCAGGCATTCCAGGTGGGCCTGGATCTTTCTGGACTGGCGGGCAAAGGACTTTCTACCGCGGGTATTGTTCTTTCTGATCCTTTCTGCCTTGCGCAAAAGCGAGTATGTTCGTTCTTCGCAGGCTTTCTTTTCCTGAGGGGCAAGATCCGGTTTTTTAGATGCAAACTTCTCCAGGCCAGCCTGCTTTAAAAGATTTTTTCTTCGATCCCGCATCCGGTTTCTCTGAACTCCTCGGGCACTCAGAAAATCAGAAGCAGGATAAAAGCATTCTTTGTAAGTTCTTTGGTCTAAAGTTTCAGCCGCCTTGCTCTTGTTTTTGAGCAATGCCTGCTTTTTATCTTCAGTTTTCTTCTTTTTAAGTTCAGCAGACAAAATATTATTGGAAGTGCTGAGCAAAGAAGTAATTCCAGCATCTACGCCAACGTTCTTCTCTGACTTGGAAGGATGGTTTCTTACTTCGACAAGTCTCTGGAAGACCAGGCGGTTTTTTTCACGGTCATAGAGCACAGTGAGGTTGCCTCTGGTCTTTTCTTTTTTGGATGTATAGAAAATCCCCCGAAGTTTGACTTCAAACGGCTCCTGGTTTCCTAACCCCATCAGCTGAATGATGGTTGTATTCTCTTCATGACGGATTGTATAACCGTTTTTATCAATTTTCATCCAGCTGCCTCTGTTTGTATGAACTGGTTTATGGTACTGTCGATATCTTCTTGCCGCATGGGTGAGAAGCCGGTGGATTCTGGCAGGATCGCATTTTTTCAGACGGTTAAATCCCGTGCATACGCATAGGCGGTCTGGATAAACATTACAAACAGGTTACGCATATGTACTACGAATATGCGCTACAGCCAGACGGTACGCATATCAGGATGGAAAAATTACTCTTGATTCTGTTTTTCCAGTTTTTCCACTTCCGCAAGCCACATATTTCTGGATGCATCACTTGGCATGCGCCAGTCGCCGCGTGGGGAGAAGTTGACGGATCCAACTTTGACACCATCCGGCATGCAGTTGCGTTTGAACTGCTGAGAGAAGAAGCGGGTATAGAAGGTGCGTAAAGCTTTCAGAATGGTCTTTGGATCAACATTCTTGAAGGCATGGCAGGCCAGATCATAGATTTTGGCCGGGCTTTCGTGGAAGCGCAGCATGTGATAGAGGAAGAAGTCATGCAGATCATAACTGCCCAGGACCTCTTCGGTTTTCTGTGCAATCTTGCCTTCTTTATCAGGCGGCAGCAGTTCTGGGGAAACAGGCGTTGCACAGATATCCATCAATACATCATATAAAGCAATGTTGCCTTTGGCTTTGGCACCCAGGGCATCACTTTCAACAATGTAGCGTACGAGTGTTTTTGGAACGGAAACATTGACGCCGTACATCGACATATGGTCACCGTTGTAGGTGCACCAGCCTAAAGCAAGCTCACTTAAGTCACCGGTACCGATGACTAGCGCATTTTCCTTATTGGCCACATCCATCAGAATCTGGGTGCGTTCACGGGCCTGCGAGTTTTCATAGGTAATATCATGAACGGATTCATCCTGGCCGATGTCTTTGAAATGCTGGAGAACTGCCGGTCCGATTGGTATTTCTTTGGCCGTAACCCCAAGCAGTTCCATCAGTTTTTCGGCATTGGATTTGGTTCGCTTGGTCGTTCCAAAGCCAGGCATGGTGATCGCAATAATGCCTTTAGGATCCAGATGTAAAATCTCAAACGCCTTGGCACAGACTAATAAAGCCAGTGTGGAGTCAAGACCACCGGAAATGCCAATGACAACTTTTGTTGCATGAATTTTCGAAAGACGGGTAGCCAGACCTCTGGCCTGAATCGCCAGAATGTTGCGGCAGCGTTCAATGCGGCTCTTTTCGTCCTGTAAAACGAATGGATAGGGGTCGACAGGACGGTAGAGTTCAATGGATTCAACGGGTTTGGAGGCGAATGGAATGTGCAGATAGCCATCTTCCAGCGATTCAAACGTTGTCTTGTAGTGGAGACGGTCATTGCGCAGAATTTCCAGGTCAATCTGCGCAAGCAGGTAAGGCTTTGGATCGCGCAGAGAAGATTCGGCGAGAACCTTACCGTTTTCCGCAATGATATCCTGGCCGCCAAATACCAGATCAGAGGAGCTTTCATCCGGGCCGGCAGAAGCATATAAGTAAGCGCAGAAATTGCGGGCCGATTGTTCGCGGACAATATTCTTACGGTATTCGTCTTTGGAAATGACTTCATTGGAAGCCGACAGGTTACAAAGCACATTGGCGCCGGCACTGGCATGATGGGAGCTCACCGGAATGGAAACCCAGAGATCTTCACAGATTTCGGCGCCGATCACTGCACCGGTCGTGTAGTCTTCAAACAGAATTTTGTCGGTGACCGGAACGGCTTTATTCATGAAGTGAACCTGAGCCCGTTCAGGCAGATACAGCGAAGAAGCAAACCAGCGCTGTTCATAGTATTCGTTATAGTTGGGCAGATAGGTCTTGGCATAGAAGCCTTTGACTTCATTCTGACTGATAAAGGCAGCGGTGTTATACAGGTGGTTTCCAACCTGTAAAGGCAGACCCACCAGAACCGACAGCGAATCCGGCAGATTGCGGGTCAGATACTCCAGAGCCTGCAGGGTCTGGTGCTGCAATAAAGACTCATAGAACAGATCCTGACAGGTATAGCCGGTCAGCGAAAGTTCCGGTGTGACAACCAGTCTTGTGGTTTCTGGCAGTTCTTTACAAAGATCAAGAATGGCTTTGGCATTGGCCATTGGATCGGCAATCTGCACCGGTGGTGTCATTGTGCAGACTTCATAATAAGAATAGCGATTCATAGATTTTCCTTTCAGTGTTCAAAAAGGGGGAGATCCATTCTGTCCAAAAGACAGAGTGAAAATCCGATCTCTTCTTATTCTAACCGAGATTACGCACTCGTGGCATGCGGGGATGATTTTGGAAGACGGAAGCATTCAGAACGTAAAAAAACGCCCAACCCTTGCGAGTCGGACGTGAAGTATGTTTTCAAAATTGCTTAAGAGGATTCTCTTTAAAGAGTTGCGTCCTGCATAGAGCATCAAAGGCAGTTCGTCAAAGACTGCTCAATCCGCCTGCCTGAAGAAACTTGAGGATGAGACTCGGGTATAAAGATCAGGATTCAGGTCCCTTTCCGCCAATCAGATAAGAATACATCAAAATCCATTCTTTATACGTCAGCAGAGAAGGAAGATGCATGGCCCGAAGGCTTCTTGCTTTCTTCCAGCTTTTCTGGTCGATCACCTGCAGATAGGTTTCAAAGAAGGAACTCTTTGCATCGTCCTCTTTGCTCCAGCCCTTGTAGCCGGTCTGTTTGAGCGCCTGCAGGACATCGAGTTTATCTTTGAAAGGCGCATAGACCGTGCGATAAGGCGGACGGACAACCTTACTGATCTTGGCCTTGAGTATGGCCAGTTTGGAGGTTTCTTTGGCCTGCGGCAGTCCGGTTGTATTTTTTGTATGGATCCGGTATTCCATCAATGGTTTATCCAGATAATACAGACCCCCATCAATGGCAGCCAGAAGGGCTAAGGCCCAGTCATGAGGCAGCGGCAGATCGAGATCCAGATACTTTTGAGCAATATCTTTTCGAACAAGCATTGTGCATCCCTGACCAATATTGTGATCCAGAACGTCCTCAAGCTTTACCGGATTCATCCCGCCGGGGTGTGAAAGGGGAAAGCCGATCAGGTTCTGATTGGACCATCCTTTGCGGGGAACGATGGAAAAAGGCTGGCCATTCTGGTCCATGAACGTAAAGGACGAAACAATAACACTGGCCTGTGGACAGCTGGTCGCGGCCTTGGCAAGTTCCTCAAGTTTATCGGGATTCCAGCGGTCATCCTGATCGCACAGGAGAATATAGTCGCCACTGGTGTTTTCCAGCAGGGTACGGAAATTGGCAGTAAAGCCAAGATTACCGGAGGGTTCTTTCAGTCTGGTTACCGTAAGATCTGGATGGTCCTGGATCCATTGGTCAACCATGGCGATTGTGTTGTCACTGGAGCCATCATCGCGCATGACTAGTTCATCAAAAGGATGAGTTTGTGTGGCCAGAGAGTCAAGCTGTTCCTGCAGATAGGCCTGGCCGTTATATAAGGCCAGGACAATGCTGAAAAAAGGAGCTGACATACCTAGTCCTGATCAAGTTCCGGATTGACAGGGTTGGCATCCGCTTTGATCCGGATGGTCTTGTGGTCAATCTGGCGTTTGGTCTTGCCATCACGCAGGATGACTTCAATACGGTGGGTTCCTTCTGTTAACAGGGAACCATCAATGGTTGTCGTCAGACCGGTAGTGGCCTCATCAATAAAGCCGGCGTAGTCTTCCTGATAGGCTTTGAAGACATCCGGACGGGGAACGCGGGTGACATTTTCAATTGGCTTTTCATCAAAGAGCACTTCAACCTGACCATCCAGGGAGTTGGAAACAGACCAGCCGTTGATCGTTAATGGCTGATTGAGTGCAACAGACTGGAATGGCACTGGGGTATCAATGAAGACAGCACCGCGTGGGAGGTGTTCAGAGCTTTCAGCTGCCTGCTTGGCTTCTTCTTTGTTATCGATGGCCGACTGTTCGAGGTATTTGGAAATGACATAGGTTGGATCACCATCCAGGCGAAGTTTTCCTTTGTAAATCCAGACAGCCCGGGAGCAGAGCACTTTGACAACACCGAGCGAGTGGCTGACGATGACGATGGTCTTATCAGAGTCACGCAGTTCTTCCAGCTTGTCAAAGCACTTGTTCTGGAAGTGCTGGTCACCAACCGCCAGAATTTCATCGATCAGCAGAATTTCGGCATCGACGTTGATCGCAACGGAGAAAGCCAGACGCATATACATACCTGAAGAATAGGTACGAACCGGTTCATCAATGAAGTCTCCCAGTTCGGAGAAGGCGATGATGTCATCGATTCGTTTGTCGATTTCATCATGGCTTAAACCAAAAATGGCAGCGTTGAAGTAAATGTTTTCACGGCCGGTAAAGTCTGGATGGAAGCCGGCACCCAGTTCAAGCAGACTGGTGAGCTTGCCGTTGGTTTCGACGGTTCCAGAGTTTGGGTAGAGGATTTTGGTCATGATTTTGAGCAGGGTCGATTTACCGGAACCGTTGGTTCCAATCAGAGCGACCGTTTCGCCCTTTTTAATATCCAGGGAGATATCATCCAGGACAACGTTTTCAATGACCTCCCCGCGCCGGCGGGTGAGCATTTCTTTGAGGGTTTTCTGTTTATCTTTATATGTCCGGAATTTTTTGGTCATATTCCGGATCTCAATGGCATTGTTTTGATCGATCATAGGTCCACCTCATCCTTCCTTATATATTGTATGGAATATTCGGATTCGCAGATTGTCGGGAATATTCCGGTTTTGTCTTTGTTCATCTGATTTCTATCGATGAAGTCTGTCTGAAAGCCTGCCGGTTTCCAGACAGACATGAATTTGTCTTTTGAGTAAGCCGTGCAGAACCAGTCAAAGAAAATCAGTCAAAGAACCAACAAAATGGTTCATTCTTTGAGCCTGATTGATCCGCTCTCTTATTGTAAGCAATCCATTGCGTGAATCCAAACATGGATATGAGAATCGATTTGCATTTCATGGCCTGACATAAAGAGAAAGCGCCTGCTTGAACAGGCGCTTAAGTTCTTCTTCCAGAAGACTACTTTCTGGAAAGCCTATTTGTTTTCCGGACGTTTTGGGCGAACGGTTCCGGCTGTGTAGTAGTCTTCCCCTAAGAAATCAGGGTTGATATATGGATTGACTTCATCATCCTTGCGTAACTGGTAGGTGATGCTGGTCAGATCGTAGTTTGGATTATAGTACGGATCTTCAGTGCGTAATTCATCCGGCCATAAAGAATACATACGGCGCACTTCGTTTTCAAAACGCTTTTTCTTTTCCGGGCTGTCTTCATAGCCGCGCGTTTTGGATTCGTAGTGGTACATCATCGCAAATGGGTTCTGAACGATTTCATAGCCATGGGAGCGGATGCGTAAGCAGAAGTCGATATCGTTGTAAGCAACAGCGAGATCTTCATTGAAGCCGCCAACTTCATCAAAGACGTGACGAGGAACCATCATGCAGGCAGCCGTAACGGCGCTGGCATTGAACAGGGTGCGCATACGGTAGTTGTCGCAGCCTTCAGGCTGACCGATCATACCATGACCGGCAACACCGGAATGACCGATGATAACGCCATTGTGCTGAACCGTACCATCTTCGAAGTACAGCTTGGCACCAACCGCACCAACGTTTGGAAGCATGGCCTGGCCAAGCAGTTCGTCGAGCAGGTATTCATCGACGATTTCGGTATCGTTGTTCAAGAATAGCAGGTAGTCACCTTTTGCTTCTTTGACACCGAAGTTGTTGATGGCTGAGTAGTTGAATGGGTGTTCCCAAGTGATGATACGCAGGTTTGGATATTTAGCCTGCAGGTCTTTGTAGCCTTCAAAGGTCTTGGCTTCTGTGGAGTTGTTTTCGACAACGATCACTTCAAAGTTGCGGTATTTGGACAGTTCCATTAATGGTTCAACCGCAATGCGCAGATCATCAATATGATCCTTGCTTGGAATGATGATCGAAATCAGTGGATTGCCTGGCGTTGGATAACGCAGGTGGTACTGGCCAGGCGTGGAGTTTCTCATCAGACCAACATCCAGACCATTGCGTCTTGCCCATGCGCGCAGCGCACGTTCACCGGCAGTGTAGGCCCATTTTTTGGAATCGGCCGCAAGAGCAGTGGAGCCTTCACACATACGCCAGTGGTAGAGCACTCTTGGAATGTGTTTGATGTTGGCGGGATCGCAGACATCCATCAGGCGTAAAACCAGATCGTAGTCCTGCGCACCATCGTATTTGGACTGCAGGCTGCCACCGACTTTATCCCAGACATCTTTGCGGATAGCCAGGAAGTGGCAGATGTAGTTAGTCGAACGAAGCAGAGCCGGGGAGAAGTCAGGCTTGAAGTTTGGTCCGACATAACGGCCGCTTTCGTCTTCATATTTATCTTCGTCTGTGTAGACAAAGTCATAATCTTTTTCATTAACCGCTTTTACGACCTCAAACAGGCAGTCTGGTTCAAGAAAGTCATCGTGGTCATATAAGGCGATCATGTTACCGGTTGCTAAATCAGCAGCGGCGTTCATGTTGCCGGAAATTCCGAGGTTCTTTTCCAGACGGCACCAGGAGATTTTTGGATCTGGATGCGCTTTGAGCCATTCTTCTACCTTGTTATTGTCTTTGGAAGAACCATCGGCGATGCAAAGCTGCCAGTTCGTGTACGTCTGCTCACGAACGGAATCGATCATTTTTTCCAGCAGATCGATTGGAGTGTTATAGGCAGCAACGATCAGCGAGATCTTTGGATTCTTTTCGAACTGTACGTGGCGCTGTCTTTCAAGCTCTTCTTTGGATGTGCGGTGCTTGAGGAAGTATTCGTTGTACAGATCGTTGAAGTCCGCATTTTTACCGGACAGTTTGAAGACCATCCGGGAAAGTTTGGGGGATTTTGCCATGTTGGCAGTATGGGTAGCGACTTTCGAAAGGAAAGGGCCGACACCATTGGTGCGCAGGTAGTTCATGCCGCGGCTGATTTTGCCATCGAGCAGACCGCCAAAAGACTGGGAAAGCGCACTGGTCTTTTTGAGTGGGATCGTCCATTCCTGCTTACCATTGGTAATGCGCAGGGAAAGTGGTTTGACGATTTTATGAGAATCCTGAATGGAGATCGCAAATCCTACTACGCGTTCTTTGAGGGCGAAGTAGGAGCGAACAACGTCCAGACGGGAAGTGTAGTCAGTTTTAACACGGAACGTTTTTCCATTGCCATCGACGATAGCAACATTGAGCTGATCGCGGTCATTAAATCCGATCAGCCAGCCGCCGATAGAAATGATGTCTTTGACATCATAGTAGAAGTCAACGTTGCAGATCAGACCGGTATCATTGGTCAGTTCCGCAAGGTCTTCTCTGGAAAAGGTTTTCGGAGTTCTGCCATGGAAGGCAAGGGAGAGACTTCCCAGATTACTTTCTGGAAGTTCAGCTCTTAAGATAAAGCCAGTGTACTTCTGATTGGGGTACTGCCTGGCTAACGCACTGTTGCGAGGGGATGAGAGGTGACGCACTCGATAGTCGACAGGCTGGCCATTGATGAGCAGGTCAAACTCGTTGCCGTCATAGTCCGCCCCATCAACCGCAATACCGCGGATGACCACGATGTCGGTGTCATCCTTGCGCTTGAGCACATCGAGCTTCTCGATTGTAAAAGAGTAAATTTCATTGCTCATGGATTGCATTCTCCTAATATATTATGGAAAGACAGACGCTAACGGCTGTCTTGAAAAAGGCATAGAAATTCCAATGCCCGTACAGGCATTGGAATGTCGTGATTTGCAACTCTTGTTTTTTTTTGTTTTCAACGCTCTGAGACTAAAGCTCTTCCGCAAAGCCTTTTTGAAGCTTGTTGAATACCCACGTGCCAAACATCGTCAGCACAATTCCCAAAACCAGAACCACGCTCATCGATTTCCAGCCTGGTGCCATGCCATCCATCAGGATTGCACGATACGCATACACAAGCATAGTCATCGGATTGTAGCGCACCAGCTTATAGAGAATGCTGGTGGAAGGGAAAATACTGAGGGCATAAACGATCGGGGTTCCGTAGAAAAGCAGGTTCAGAAAGAACTGAACCAGGTTTTCAACGTCCTGAACATATACATTGATGGCAGACAGAATCAGACCGATGCCATAAATCAGAAGGGCTTCGATCAGTGCGATGACTGGGAACCATAAAACGTTCCAGGTCAGCTGAATGCCAAAGACGATGCAGAAAATTAACATGATCGGCAGGGCAATAAAAAAGTTGACCAGCCCGGAAAGAACCTGTGAGAGCACAAGGATCTTCCTTGGAAAGTAGACTTTCTTGACCACGCCCGCATTTCCTTTGATGCACCCGGTCGTTCCAACCACACTTCCCATGAAAAAGTTCCACGGGAACATACCAGTAATCAGATACACCAGAAAGTTTGGCATGCCGCCGCGCATCAGATACGGGAAGACGAGATAGTAAACAAATACTTGAAGCAGAGGGTTGATGAATGTCCACAACATCCCTAAAAACGAGCCTTTGTAACGCCCACGGATGTCCTTTTTGACATTGGTTTTCAAGAGTTCGCGATATTCATAGAATTCGCGAAGGGTTTGCATTTCATTCCTCCTTCGTTTGAAACAAACAGGTCTTACCGTACAGGCCTGACCTGTCATCAGACATTATAAACGAATTTACAGGCAATATCCAAACTGGCCAAAAATAAACCATAAATAAAGTAAATATGGGATAACAGGCAAAATGGTCAGTTTGAAGTGGTACAAAAACGGGCAAATGAAAAGCCTTTTACGATCCTGCAAATAGACGTAAATATGTGATCTGATCAAAGGAAAGCCGAAATGAAGCATACGGGCAGAAAAGAGGAAAGCCTTCAGCCTGCCTGATGTCTTTCAAGGGGCTGCTTCGGGCTGCCTTTGGCCGCCGGCATCTGGTTTCAGTTCTTTCGCTTTCCTGTGACTTTTCTTCTGTCGATGCTTTCTGTTCAATTCGCCACGAAAAAAAGCCTTCCGAAGAAGGCTTGGATTCGATTTGATTTGTTGGATTGAAAGGGAAATAAGGTTCTTGGTCGATGTCAGCTTAAAAACTGGAATGGATTAGTCTTCAGCTGGTGCATCGTACATGTGGCTGATGTCATGAACCATGTCGGAGTATTTGGACTCGTCGGCATGTTTGAGTTCATCTTCGTTGGCGTATTTCTTAACCTGAGCAGCAGCCTTGGAAATTGGGGCAAGGGTACCGGCACCGGCTACGCAGCCACCTGGGCAGGCCATACCTTCAAGCAGGTAACCATTCAGACGGCCAGCTTTGGCCATCATTAACATGGTACGGCAGTTTTTCAGACCTTCAGCAGCCTGAACCTTAACGGTTGTGCCAGGATTATTCTTTTCGATCAGGGTCTTAACGGCCTTGGCAACACCACCGGAAACGGCGAATTCACGACCGGCAGAAGTTCCAGTGTGGAATGTTTCTTCTGCAACAACCTGTGGCAGATCGATATTTTTAGCATGGAACATACCCATGACTTCTTCGAATGTTAAGACAAAGTCAACGTCTGAACGGATAGAACGACGGCTGGCTTCGAGTTTCTTGGCAGCGCATGGTCCAATGAAGCAGACTTTTGCATCTGGGTGTTTTTTCTTGATCAGACGGGCAGTCAGAACCATTGGAGTTAAAGCCATGGAAATGTAGTCTTTGAACTGTGGGAACTCTTTTTTCGCCATTACAGACCAGGCAGGGCAGCAGGAAGTTGCCATGAATGGCTGTTTTTCTGGAACTTTGTTCATGAAGTCTTCTGCTTCTTCGATGGTACATAAGTCAGCACCGATCGCAACTTCAACAACATCCGCAAAGCCGAGTTCTTTTAAGGCAGCAATCACTTTTTCTGGAGTGACACCATTACCAAACTGGCCGATGAAAGCTGGGGCAACGGCCGCAATGACCTCATGTCCGGAACGCATTGCATGGATGGTCTGGAAAATCTGACCTTTGTCAACGATGGCACCAAATGGGCAGTTTACAAGGCACTGACCGCAGGATACGCATTTGTCATAGTTGATGACCGCTTTTCCTTCGTCGTCACTGCCGATTGCGTTCATACCGCAGGATGCAGCACATGGACGTTCGATTTTAACGATTGCATGATATGGGCAGGCTTCCATGCACTTACCACATTTAATGCACAGATCCTGGTCAATTTCAGAATGACCATCAACGATGGAAACGGCTTTTTTCGGGCAGACTTCCACGCACTGGTGGGAAAGGCATCCCTGGCAGGCGTTGGTAACCATGACTTTCTTTTCCGGGCAGGCGTTGCACGCAAAAGAAATGATGTTAACTAATGGCTGATCGTAGAATTTTTCAGCAATAATGCTGGCTTCTACACCATCGGAAACAGCACCGGCCTGAGTGAAATCACGAACAGGCAGACCCATTCCAAGACGCAGACGTTCGCCTACGATGGCACGTTCCAGGAAAACGGAGTCGCGATATTTCGCCTGTTTTCCCTTGATGATTTCATAAGGAATTGCTTCCATTCTTTCTTTATAGTCGATATCGTCGCTGTAAGCCATATCTGCAATGGCTGCAAAGACTTTGCGGCGGATATCCGTTACTGAGTTGTAGACTCCTCTCATATTCTTTGATCCTTTCTTTCTGATCCTTCCAAAATCAGAGTTCTTCTATACTGGCCGTATCAGTATACATAAGTCTGGGCATTTGAACACCTGCATTGTCAAAAGTTTCACAAATTCCCTTAGAACTCGCTTGTATTTATTCTAATGGAAGAGGTTTCACTTCGAAAAGGGCCTTTTGAAACTTTAAAAGCATTTCAATAGACAAAAGTCTGTTTTTGAAAGCGAAGACAAAAGTTCGAAAAATGATATCAGAATTCCGACCGGAAAAAGAAAAGAGCAGCTCACAAACCTCTGGCGTATGCAATCAAAGCATTAAAACCTGTAAAGTTCAGTGGGCGCCGGATAATGGAAAATGAAAATCACGCAGCCGCTCATCTTGTCGCAAAAGAAGATAAAGAAGATAAAATGAAACATCTGTCTTTGAAACTTAGAAAATTGCCGGCGTCTGCTTAAAATAAATCGTGGCTTTCCGTGACTTGTTCAGACTGTCTACGACTTTTAATTGTCTGAGGCCATGGAAAGCGATGCCGAAAAATGACAAATGAAAAACGATCAAAAATAGATTGTGAGTTTATAAACAAATCGATTTGTGATGAACTTATCTCTGTAGAAAGGAAGAATCCTGCGCAATGAAAAAAATCCTGTTTGACTGGAACGGAACTCTGCTTGATGATCTGGACTACACCTTCCAGACCGTCACTGCGCTTCAGAACTACTATGGTGTCAAACCCCTGGCTGATGTTGAGGCCTACAAATCCGTCTTTGGTTTTCCGATCAAAGACTATTACCAGCGGGCTGGTTTTGACTTTTCCAAAATCGACTGGGATGAATGCGGGCACCGTTTTATGGATGCCTATGTCAAAGATTTCAAGAAAACCCGCCTTAACCCTCAGAGTCTGTCCATCTTAAGACAGGCCAGAGAAGCGAATGTCGGCTGCTATATTCTTTCCGCCACGCGGCTGGATCTGCTGAAAGCGCAGGTTGAATCGTTTCCAGAGCTGAACGGCCTGATTGATGGTGTCTATGGCATTGGCGATATTTTTGCTTCTTCCAAAGCGGGAGCAGCCAGAGAATTTCTTTCAACATGCCTTTCCTGGGATGAGATTTATATGGTTGGCGATACCGAGCATGATCTGGAATGCGCCAGTGAAATCGGAGCAAAGTGTATCCTTTACGATGGCGGCCATCAGAGCCGTCAGGTGTTAGAAAAGCATCACGCAGTAATTGTTTCTTCCTTACAGGAAGCATGGGAGTATATCAATGCAGGAAGTCATCATTAAAGCCAATGACGCCAATCAGCGTCTGGATAAATTTTTAGGCAAAGCCTATCCAAATCTGAAAAAGTCAGCGATGTATAAAGCCATTCGCAACAAGAAAATCAAAGTGAACCGTAAACGGGCTCAGTTTGATCAAATGCTCAACGAAGGCGATCAGATTCTGCTCTTTCTGCCGCCTGACTTGTTAGAAAAAGAAGTGCGCAAGCTTCAGCCGCTCAAAGATCTTGATGTCATCTATGAAGATGACGATCTGCTGGTCATGAACAAACCGGCCGGACTTTTGGCCATGAAAGATCAGGCCGGCGATCAGGATACGCTCAATGACCGGCTGCTTTCCTATCTGGCTGCATCGGGCAGCTATGACCCGGCCAGCGAACAGTCCTTCACGCCATCCCTCGCCCACCGGCTCGATCGCAATACATCAGGCCTGGTTCTGGCCGCCAAAAATGCCCCAACGGCACGAAAACTTGCTTCAGCCATTGCGCAGGGTCAGGTTGGCAAATACTATCTGGCCATTACTGACAAGAAACCGCAGCAGGGACGCATTGATCTGTATCTGAAAAAAGAGGGAACCAAAGCGTTAGTCAGCGCCCGACCGATGGAAGGCTATGATCCGGCCCGGATGATTGTCAAAACGATCGCCGTCAAAGATGGAAAGTACCTGTCCAAAATTGAACTGCTGACCGGCCGCTTCCATCAGATCCGCGCAAGCCTCGCCTTTCTTGGAACCCCGCTGTGTGGCGATGTGAAGTACAAAGGAACCCCGCAAAAGCAGGGCTATTCCTTACAGGCCTATAAAATCGACCTGAAAAACGCCGGATTTAACAAGGCTGGCATTGTCGAACTGCCCAAATCCCGTCAGCTGTCGCTTTAAACCATCAGTTGTCGCTCTAAAACTGATGCTGCAAGCAGCCAGTTCGAACACATCCAGTCCAGATCAGGCCGCTTGAATCAGACGACCTGAATCAGATGACCGGAATCAGACAGACAAAGCTCTTCCAAAGACATTCAGGTCTTGTTCAGAGTGTCGGATCTGAGCAGATTAAATCCAAATAAGCCGTGAAGATTTTCAAAACTTTCGTTAAGAAGGGTTTGGAAATCCATATTGAAATGGCACCATCAAGGCATGATTCGATTGATGACATGCCTTTTTTTGATGGGCTGGATTTTATTTTTGATGATGAGAGCTTACGGCCCTGACCGTGATCACCTAACGGATTTGCCAGACAGTGGTGAAACTTTACTTTCTCCAGGCTGGATTCTGCCGTTCTGGATGGTTCCGGCCGGCTGGCTGATTGAAACGCAGATCGCCACCAGCCAGATTTTGGCAGCGCTTTTCTGGTTTGGTCTGGCTATCCTTGTTTTTATGCAGGATCTCAAAACCTTCTATTTCAGCCCCTGGTGGCTGGTGGTCTTTGGTCTGGCTGCGGGTGCGGGCTTTTTCCAGCCGTTGTCTATGGCTTCTAGACTTGGGGGGATGGCATTTGGTCTGGCCGGCATTGCCGCCTATGCCTCTGGTCGTATGGGCAGTGCTGATGTGCTGGCTTTGCTTGCGATGGGTTTGTATCTGGGGCTGGAGCGTTTGCTTGCGGCTTTGTTTGTTGCCTGCATTACCGCTCTGGGGTATGCTTGGGCGAGCCATACAACAATGGTTCCATTTTTAAGCTTTCTGGCCTATGGATTTATCCTGGCCATGTTTAAAGGGTACACCCTGATTGATTTTTTCTATTCGCTGGTCCGGCTTTGAATCGGAATAAACGGATAGACTGCCGGCAAAACGAAAATAGACAGAGAGCTGCAACTCTCCTGAACAGATCAGGGCAAAAGATAAAATGCTTTGATGTGGATGCCTATAATGAAAATCAATTACCGGCTGAAGATTGTTTAACATCTTCCAGCTCTGAAATAGACCGAAAGAAATGATCGATAGAAAAGACAGAAAGACAGACGGAAAAGACAAACCTGAAAATTGTCTTTCCTGTTCTTCGATAGACGATCTGGACAATATAGAAAGGGGATATGTGTATGAATGTCTGGTTTGAAAGTTTAAGCCAGAAAAAGACAGGCCTTGCCTTAGGGGGAGGCGGGGCCAGAGGCTGTTATGAGATTGGGCTCTGGAAAGCACTGGAAGAAGCCAATCTTCGTTTTGACTGCACGTCAGGCACCTCGATTGGTGCTTTAGTTGGCGCAATGTATGTCCAGCAGACACTGCCGCCGATGATTCACTTTGTCGAAACGCTCAAGCCAACCAAAATTGCGGAAGACTTATTCGCCCTGCCGGAAACCCTTGGTCAGTGGGTAGCCAATCGCCAGGAGATCGGCACCTTCTTATCGAAATATATCTTCTCGCACAGCGGCATGGATATCTCGCCGCTCAAGCATTCGCTCGATGAGATGTTTGACTACGAAAAATTTGCAGCCTCGCCAATTGACTATGCCTGCATGACGTTCAATATCACGAAAAAGGAACCCGAAGCCTATTTCAAATCGCAGATGAATGCCGAAAATGCCGCCAGCATCATTCTGGCCTCGGCTTCCTGCTACCCGGCCTTTCCGGTCATGAAGATGAATGATCAGGAATATATCGATGGCGGGTACTGGGACAATGTGCCCATCGATCTGGCCGCCCGCATGGGGGCCAAAAAGATCCTGGCCGTTGATGTGCAGGGGCCGGGTCTGGTTTTACCAGTAGATCCGAATCTGGATGTTTTTACCATTAAACCCATTCTGCCTTTGGGCAACTTTCTGGATTTCACTTCGACCTCCTGCATGAACAACCTGCAGGCGGGATATCTGGAAACCCGCAAGCTGTTAGGTACGCTTTGCGGAGCCATCTATTCCTTTGAAATGGGAGATGTCGGTGATCTGGCGTTCATGGATGGCTATATCCAGTTTATGTTTGCGCTCAATCACATTCAGATCTCGCAGGCCGAAATTGACCGTATTGAAAAATGGGTCTGCCAGACAACGCCTTCCGATTTATCCAAAGCGGTCTTTGCGGGCCGTGGGGAAGGACTGCTCGTTGAATGTCTGGCTTATCTAGCCGGCCTGGATCCATATAAGATCTGGGATCTGGTGACTTTTTTAGGGGCCCTTTGCGCAAGACTGACCGAACTGGAGCAGGCAACCGGCAATATGAGTGCTCTGGCCAAAACTGCGGCCAGACATCATGTGGATAAGACGAGTGCCGTCTGTCTGTTTCACTGGATGCTGACCCGCTCACCAATTGAAAAAGCAAAAAATGATCTGCGGGCCTTTGCGGGACTCTACCCAGGAGAAATCGCGCTGGCCTGGACATGGTACTTTGTGGAGAGAGTGTATGGAACGAGATTTAGTACAAAGACCGCTTAAATCGGACAAACCGGATGAGAGTTATGGTCTGGTTTTAGGCGGCGGCGGATCGAAAGGCTGCTATCACGTCGGTGCGTTGCAGGCCATGAGTGAAGAGAAAATTGCCTTTGATGCGATCAGCGGCACTTCAATCGGTGCTTTAGTCGGTATTTTCTATACGACCGGCTCGCTGGATCTGTTGACGGATTTTGTTTTCAGCATGCAGCCAGGCAACATCGCCTCCGACTTACCGATTCTGCCGATGACCCTCAAGGAGAAAGTCAAAGGAACCAAAACAATTCTGAACTTCATCATCCGTTACTTTGATTCCAAAATGGACATCACCCCGCTGCGGGCGCATTTTCGGATGATGTTTGATTATGATGCCTTTAAAAATTCGCCAGTCAAGTATGCCTGCATGAGTTTCAACGACACGAAAAAGGAACCCCGGGCGTTCTTTAAAGGCGAAATCACCGCTGACAATGCCGAAGACATCGTCATGGCCTCGGCGGCCTGCTATCCGGCTTTTCCAAAAGTTGTGATCGATGGCGAGGAATATGTGGATGGGATGTATGCGGACAATGTCCCAATTGAACTGCTCGAAACCATTCATCCCGATGCCTCCAGAATTGTGGTCATTGACCTCCATGATCCGGGGGAAATGGTTCCACCGGCTTTAACCAGAGACATGTTCTATATTCAGCCCTTGCTGCAGCCAGGAAATCCGCTGGACTTTTCAACGGAACATGCCGAAGCCCTGTACAGCCAGGGGTATCTGGAAACCAAAAAATATCTGGGCAAGTATGCCGGCTATCTATATACCTTCCCGCTTGATGATCAGCCTCTGATTGATGTCGTGGAAGAATATATCGGTGCTCAGATCACCCAGATGAAAGTCGTATTGCCGGACATCAAAGATCTGAGTGATCATCTGTATCGTCAGGCGTTAGGCTATGTTCCACCAGAACTGCCCAATTCTCATCAGGAGCATTACTACTTTGGCCGCATGGTCGAAGCGCTCGCCCTGATGGCCAAGATCAATCCGATTGCCCTGCGTGACTACCGCCAGTTTCTTGAAGAGATCAAAGACCGGCTTGATCATTTGAGTGTCATGGACCGCAACCCGGAAGAGTTCCTGCTGGTAAATCTTTTGAGCAATGTCTCCCGCGAAGAAGTTCCAATTCAGATGTACCGCCTGCTCAAAAACAATAACGGGCATTTCCCGGAACGAATCGAAGCTCTCAAAGACCGCTTTCCAACCAGCTATACCATGGCTGTCATCCGCTATTGTCTCGACCTGCTTCTCGAAGCGCTCAACCCACAGCCGGAAAAAGAGCCGGAAGAAGCAGAAACAGCCAAACAGGCAGCTTCAGACAATGAAACTGCAGGACAGGAAACAGAAAGATCTGAAACTCCTGGTCAGGAGAATACAGACATGGCTGGTGAGGAAAATGCGAATTCATCCCCAGCAAAACCGGAAAATGCCCAGTCCGCTGTTTCTGACAAAGCCGATAGTTCCAACAAACCAAACCTGGATTCGGGCTGCCTGATGACCTGTGAGGCTCAGACTCGGAAGTCAGCTGAAACTGAAGCAAAATCGGAACCAAAGCTGCCGCCCCTTCCTGAACAGGAAGAGGACGAAGTACCAATCGGTGCAGTCTGCATCGTTGAAGAAGCCCAGAAACTTGGCCTGACCCCTGATTCCACCAAGACAGAATCGAAATCTTAATTCAGTTCTGATTCTCTTTGAGAACTTTCTGAGGTACACTTGCCGGATTCCAAAAGACAGGCCAAAGAAAAACGCGGTATTTTTCGCAAATACCGCGCAATCTTAAACTGAATTTGCTTACTCCAGATCTTTACATGAGGATCTGGAGTTTTTATATCACGCAAAACCAATCATGCGAAGATACATCAGTAGGTAAGAGTAAGTGGACCGATCTCTACCGGATTCATGATGTCATCTCCATGGTAAATAAAGAAGGTAAGCTCGACGCTTTGAATGGTTTCAATTCCATTTTCTTCTAAGTCAGAAGACATGAGAAGAATGGAATCATTCACGGATTTACCCGGCATCACATCCGCAGAAAAGATCGTATTAATCGCTCGAAAAACATGTACTTTCTTAGTCTACGATGGTACAAATTGTAACTTA
>Ash_p2__coassemble_1463_pt1 | contig 19311 bp, 16 predicted proteins | sample Ash_p2__metabat2_low_PE_002 | metagenome-assembled genome bin Ash_p2
CATCCGGCTGTTAACCGGCAGGTCACAAGTTCGAGTCTTGTTTCAGGCGCCACTTGAAAATACACCGTCGATCCATTGGATTGGCGGTTTTTATTTCTTTTTTTCTGCCGGTTTCTTATCTCCACTGCTTCAACTCTGTACGGCTGCTGACTTTCTGTCGTTTTCGTTACGAGTTGCCTGTCTCGATCAACAAAAAGGGATCGAATCCGCTGACCTTTTTGTCAGAAGATTCGATCCCTGTTCCATCATTTGTTATTTATTCGTTCTTCTTTCACGGTTCATTTTTGAACCTGCTTTTAGAAACGCAGACTATTTCAGACCGCTGGATCCATTGATCACAATGTCATTGACCAGACCGTAGGCAGCAGGAGAACGGTCATCAAGAACTCGGCCATCCTCATTGAGAATTGAGCTGTTTTCTTTGAGAATGGCATTCAACATCGAAGTTGCGACTGTCACTTTGGTTGTATTCTCTCCTGGTTTGACAAAGTCTGTAACATCGGCCAACCCACTGATTGGATCGATATCAATATCTTTGTCATTGATTGTTACGCCATAGGCATCTTTGATAAATCCACAATGAATATAGGCTTTTTGACCTTCTTTGTAGTCAGATGGCATTTCAAATTCAGTCGTATACACACCGACACCGGATACATCTTCCAGACCTTCAATCTGATCCCAGGATTTCAGTTCTGCCAGTTCTCCGATTTCAATCTGGTTTTTATCCGTATCCAGAACACTTCCCCCTTTAGTCCAGGATTCAACGGTTAATGACCAGTTATCCATCTTCACTTCCCCAGCCATTGCTTCGCTATCCTTTACCACCGGAGCCAGTTCTTCAGAAGAAAGTGCGACAATCTTTGAATCATTCGGAGCAATTTCCAGATTCACAGTCACTTTGCCGTCTTCCTGGGTAAAGTCATTGATCGGAGCGGTCTCACCTGTCCAGGCATCCATCAGATATGGTGTACCTTCGCCGGCCAGCTCGATTTCACAGTCTACAATATTGGTGGTTTGAACCTCTTTATAGTTATGGGCATCACCATAGTTATAGAGATAGTAATAGTCAGCTGTTTCATCCTGACGGTGATTTGTCAGAAGCGTTTCATCACTGTAATCCGCATCCGGAATGATCTTATGCTCTTTGAGGGGATCAGAAAGAGAATCCAGATCATCGACTTCAATGACTGTATCCAGATCCAGAATTTCCGCAATCAGATCAGCGACATCTTCGTCCTGAACAAAGGCTTTGTTTTCAGGAACGCTGTTGACAAAAACAACTGTCCGTCCGTTTTCAGCCAGTTCTTTGACCTTTTTGGCTGTTTCATAAGGAATCATATCTTCATTATTGAAGATCAAAGCTTTATAAGCAGCACCTTCCAGATCCAGACGTCCGTCTTCTACCTGCATGTTATCCAGACTCAGAATCGATGGATCAATGAAGTCATAGCTGCAGCCATTCTGTTCGAGATCGGTTGTATCCAGAACTTTATCCGGTCCCCAGAAGTCAATCGTTTCATAGTAGCTGTGATGATAAACCGCAAGATCTACTTTTGGAGTTCCCTGCCGTAAGATCATCTGATTGCGGCTGATGAAATCGGTATAATTTTTCGCAAACATCCAGTTTGGCTGGCGTTCGCCCCAGGAGTTGGACCAGCGATAAGATTCAAAACCGGTAAAGCCTGGCCATTGAGTTCCTGCCACAACTCCGTCTTCATACTGTCCGTTATATGGATAGCCATGGAAGACAACCTGATTGACACCGGATGCAAACGCACGCTGGTCATGCCATAAATGGTCCGCAAATGTCTGTTCATAGTTACCGGAGTTGTTTTCGCCATTGCCGCGAGTGCCATAGTTTCCATCTTCTTTTTTGTCATTCCAGGTTTCTGTCCATTCAGCCGCAGTTTCCATAGAATAGATTGGTTTATCCTGAGCATGAACGGCACCCGCCTGCAGACGATAGAAATCCATATAGTCATTGCCGTATAAAGACTCGGTTTCCGGAATATCTGGATACATGGCGGTTTCCAGCAGGTTGAGCGATTTACCATAGGAGGTCTGGTAACGCAGCGTAACACCATTGGCTTCACAGAATTTCTGTAATGGAATGATGTTGTTCTGGATATACAGCTCTGTCAGGTATTCACGGAAATCGTTCTTAATCTGTTCAGTATTTTCGTTAAAGGTAAAGGTATTGACTGGATCTCCCATGTAGTTTCCAATCGCAGACATGTCATCGCTTGAGTCATAGACTGCCGCAAGATACGGCATGATGTCATATCCATATTTTTCCTGGAATCCTTTGTTCAGATCGTAGGTCCAGTCCAGGTGCGTTTCAAATTCAAGAGAATCTACAAACAGAGAACGTACATTTTTCCAGGCATCACCATAATAAGGAATCAGTTCATCCTGCCAGTAATCAATAATCATCTGAGTTCCGGCTGCAGAATAATGATCAACCTGATTGTTTCCGTATTTTGTATTGCCGCTTGGATGCTGATACCAGGCATAGACAACGTATTCACTGTCATCTTCTGGAGTAAATTCAGTCGACCAGGTTCCATCGTCATTTTTCTTGACGTTGTCCAGATCCAGAGCCACCGCTTTGGAATAATCAAGAACCTTATTTTCTTTATCAAGATAAGGAGCTGCACTGACCGCGATCAGTTTCACTTCGCCATCTACTTTTTGCGCATCTTCATTGGCTTCTTTGGAAACCGGCAGATTGCCTTTCAATGGATGAGCAGCCGTGATGCCGTCCACCCAGGCACCATCCAGTTCCATCTGAGCTCCCTGTTCTGGGTCATTGACATCCTTGATGGTCGGCAGCGCTAATGGCCAGGCCGGTGTCAGAGTGAAGTCAATTGTAAAGTCATACTTACCTGCAGTTTCCAGGATATACTTCGTGATCTCTTTCCACTGATCACTGCCCCAGTCAATCTGACCATCCCCATCACCGCCTTCTACTGAAACAGGGACGATTTCGGCACCGCCAAATCCAGCTTCTACCATAGACTGGATTTCTTTTTCAATTTCATCTTTATTCATCTGCGATCCAGGTACCCACCATCTGGTCAGTGGTTTGTTCTGGTTGGCAGGATTTTTAAACTCCTCTACGATACTCACATTTTTAACTCCTTGTTCAGCTGCACTGCTGGAAGAAGCAGAAGCTGTACTGCTGGATGTTGAAGTCTGACCGGCACATCCGGCACTGGTCAGGGCCATCATTAAGGCTAAACCTTTCAATGCATGTTTGTTCATCTTTAATTCTCTCTCCTTTTGACACCCTTATGATGGACTTTCAGCCGTCTTTTCTGTACGAACGATAATGACAATCCTTAGGTAAAAATGTGACAATAAAAAAAAGACAAGAAAGAGCAAAAAGAGAGGCTAAATTATGGATACCTTCGACGTTGAGCAATGGATTACAGCAGAAAAAATTGCACCGGACATTTCACGCCATAATATCAATTCCTATAAACCAAATCTGCCAGTTGCACCCGATAACGATGAACTGCGCAAAATTCTGCATTTCTTTGATTGTGCTGATGATTTTATGGCTTTATATCAGAATGAGGAATTCAAAGAAGGTCTGACCTGCGAAATCAAGCTGGAAACAATTTCCAAAACTGAAGAAGACATGGGAATGACACGTCGCGAGAGCCTGTTTCATAACCATGATTTCTTTGAAATGATTTATGTTATCAAAGGTGAATGTATCAACACGGTGGAAAATACACCTTTAAAGCTGCACGAAGGTGATCTGTTGATGTTCAATCTGCAGACTGTTCATAAGATCGAACTGCTTTCCCCACAATCCGCTGTGCTGAATATTCTGGTTGGAAAAGAGTTATTCTCCGAATCATTTCTGGCGTTATTTTCCTCCGGAGACGACCTGTTTCAGTTTTATATCCACTCTCTGTACAACCGCCCCGATAAACCGTTTCTGATTTTTCACCTGCAAAACGAACCCCAGATTCAACAGACCATTTTCGATATGATTCAGGAAGGTTCTTTGCGGATGAATCAGTATGCCAAGATCATGCAGCTAGATGTTGAACGTCTTTTGATCCAGTGCACAAGACTGCTCTCCAAAGAAAACAAACAGAAGTCCAATCAGGATGGCCTTTCCATCGATGATGTTCTCCATTATCTTTATCAGAACTACAAAACGGTCTCTTTAGAAGAACTGTCCGCCCATTTTGGCTATGCTACTCGGACCATGATCCGCCACCTGAAAAAATTTACCGGTCAGACTTTTTCCCAGCTGATTCAGGAATACCGGCTGATCAATGTCTGTAACTACCTGAAGTCGACTACGTTTCCCTTAGAAGAGATTGCAGACTATACAGGCTATTCTGACCGCGGCTATATGGACAAGCAATTCAAGAAAATGTTGAAGATTTCTCCTGCGGAATACCGCCGTCAGTATCAGAAAGTCATCTAAAAGCTGGAAATTCTGCCCCCAGACAGACAACCAACACCCGCAAAATCAGATGAAACCAGGTCTGATTTTTGCGGGTGATTTTGTTTTTATGGTTTTTGCGTTGGTGATCTATACTCAACCGCTTCCAACACTCTTTTCGTGCCTCGCATCAATGGGCATAACAGCCTGCCGATATAATTTAAATATGACAACAAACCTGATTTTCTATATTCTTTTTGGCTATCTTTGCGGCAGTATTCTGTTTTTCGATCTCTACGGCCGCTTTTTTGTCCACCGCGATCTGGCCGCCGAGGCTGCCGATCACAATCCCGGTGTGTTTGATGCCTTTCACTATGGCGGCTTTCAGGCAGGTGTCTTTGTTCTGATCGGCGATCTTGCCAAAGGTTTCCTTCCTGTCTGGCTCTATCTGCTTCAAAGCCTTGATCCTTTAAATTATGGACTCGGGCTGGTGATGGCTGCTCCGATCCTGGGGCACGACTTTTCGATTTTTACGCATTTTCGCGGCGGTAAAGGGATCACAACCACTTTTGGGGTGCTGGCCGCTTTATGGGCCGGCGGGCTTGGTTTCTGGCCGCTGGGCACCTTTGCAGTTCTGTTTCTGCTTTTCAAATGCATCATCCTAGTTTCTCCGAACTACTATCTGACGGTTCTTGTCTATCTGCTTTTTCCAGCCATCAGTTTTCTGGAACCGATAGACTCCTATATCCAATATGGGCTGGTATTGATTTCCGTTGTGGTGGTATGTCGGATGGCTCTCTCTAAAGAAGTCAAAGATCGACTGGAGGTAAAACTCGTATGGAAGCACTGATTCTTTCGTGTTCAACTGGCGGCGGTCATAACGCAGCTGGCCAGGCCATTACCGATGAGCTCAATCTTCTCGACTGGAAAACACATTTCTTTGATCCCTACACCCTGCTCTCGCAAAAAACAGCAGATCTGGTTGGGGAGAACTATGTCAACCTGGTTCGTTTTTCTCCTGCTTTGTTTGGAGGTGTCTATAAAATCGGCGAATTGTACCAGAAGGCCGAAAAAGCCTTCGGGCTTCCTGATCCGGTTCTAGCCGTTCAGGCGCATGCCGCAAAAGCCCTGTATGAATGGATGCAGAAAAACCCGGTGGATATCGTGATCTGTACCCAGCCTTATCCGGGACTGATGCTGACCTGGCTCGAAAAGCGCGGCTACCAGACACCGCCATCGATCATGGTGCCGACTGACTATACATGTATTCCTTTTGAATGTGATGTCAATACAACCTGGATGACGCTTCCCTATCCGGCACTGGCTGATGAATTCCATGCCGAGGGGGTGCCATATGATAAATTGATTCCAACCGGCATTCCAATCAATCCTGTCTTTTCAAAACCAATGACCCGCCAGCAGGCCGCTCAAAACCTGGAACTGGATCCTTCGAAACGCTATATTCTGGTTGGCGGCGGCAGTATGGGAACCAATGGAATTTCTGACATTTTAAAAGAGCTGGCACCGTTATTAGAGAGCAGTGAGGATCTGGAAGCTCTCGTCCTTTGCGGAAGCAATCAGGGACTGGAAGAGCGGATCATCAGCGCCAAGCTGCCTCACGTTCATCCACTTGGCTTTACGCATCAGATGGTTGACTATCTTCACCTTTGTTCCGTCTACATCACCAAACCGGGCGGTCTTTCCATTACCGAAGCCAGTGCCTGCAAGACGCCTTTATTGTTGGCGAACCCGATTCCAGGCTGCGAAACGATCAATGCTGAGTTCTTTGAAAAACATGATCTGGCGCTTTATGCCAGAACACTTGCGGATATCCGTCCGATGACAGAACAACTTCTGGCCAGACCGCAAGACACTTCTTCCAAACCTTCCTGGTTTGCGGGCAATACGAAACGACTGGCAGACTGGGTAGAATGCGCCGTCATGCTCAACGAGATGAAAAAGGAAGCCATCCAATCTGTCCAGGATCCAGACGGATCTTCAAAAGCAGATTCGTCTGAAAATTTCCTCTGAAAATTCAGCCTGAATCAACTCCCGTTCGCACCAACAAAAAAACGACACCTGACTTTCTGGTTCTCCTTTTTGCAAGGGAGAACCTTTTTTGTCAGATGTCGTTTCCATTCGGCTAGCAGATTCGTTCGCAAATTCAGAACAAGCAAATCTACGGCTTATTCGCCTACGAGCAGATAGGCGTTAATGATCTGGCCGGTATAAGCCGTGTGATAATCGCCTGTCGGATAGTAGCGTTTTTTGATTTCAGCTGGAATGGCAGCTGCATCCTGATCCTGCTGGTAGATGACTTTGCATTCCAGCGTAATTGGGAACTGACCAATGGCCGGGGCAGAGACTTTTTCACCCGGAACAACCGTCAGATCCATTTCTTTGAACTTGTCGTAATCACGACCGGATTTGGTTCCACAGAAACCGATAATCCGACGTACATCCGCATCTTTGAGCGGAACATTAATGGTAAACTCTGGATTTTTATCCAGAAGAACTTTGGTATAGCGGCTCTGACGGACAAAGACTGTAAAGACTGGCAGTCCCCAGTCCGTTCCCATTGTTCCCCAGCCGATGACCATAGTATCCATCTTGCCATCCGCACTGGTTGATAACAGGATGCCCTTAGGCAGCTGTTCGAGAATCTGCCCGGCATATTCGTAAATATTGATTGGAATTCGTCGCATGGAAGTACCTCTTTCTTGTTTTGAGAATAGCACGAACAAGCGTTTTCATGACAAAACCGACTCTTTCAATTCCGATTTGCATTTTCACTCTTTCCTTTCCGATTTTCTCTGGCAGAATATCTCTTCGGCCAATCTTTTTCAGACTGTCATCAGCCAGTCGGCTCCAGAAAGAAGGATGAAAAAGGCCGAAAAAAAAGCAGCCAGAAACGCTTGGTCTCTGACTGCCTTGATGGGCAAAACAAATTGAAGGGAATTGAAGGAAGAACGAAGCAGAGAATCCGACTGCTTTCAATCTATCTTCCTATCTTCAGTCTAAAGAAAGCTTATGCTTCTTTATTTTCAGCAATGACATCCTGCATCGTCTTGGCGATGTTTTCAGGAGTAAAGCCATAGTATTCAAACAGCAGGCTGCCTGGCGCAGAAGTACCAAAGCTCTTCATGCCAACCATCTGGCCATCGATACCGATGTATTTGCCCCAGCCGAAGTCTTTGGAAGCTTCAACGGAAACACGGTTGCGGACAGATCTTGGCAGAATCTTTTCGCGGTATTCGCGAGGCTGCATTTCGAAGAGTTCCATACTTGGCATGGAAACAACGCGGCAGTCTACGCCTTCTTTTTCCAGCAGTTCAGCAGCTTTGATTGTTGGAGCCACTTCAGAGCCGGAAGCGATGAAGATTGCTTCTGGAACTTCCCCTTTGGATTCCTTAACAACATAAGCGCCTTTTAAGGCTTCCTTGGATGTTGTTGGAACCTGTTCTACATTCTGACGAGTCAGAATCAGGGCAGTTGGACCACCAACACGGGTAGCCGCTAATGTCCAGCCAGCAGCCGTTTCGGTTGCATCTGCAGGACGGAAGACAACCATGTTTGGAATGGAGCGGTAGCTTGCCAGATGTTCAATTGGCTGGTGGGTTGGGCCATCTTCACCAACACCAATGGAGTCATGGGTATAGACATAAGTCACTGGCAGATTCATTAAGCTGGCCAGTCTTGCCATTGGTTTTGCATAGTCGGAGAAGACAAAGAAAGTTGCAGCATATGGTCTTAAGCCCGATAAAGCCAGACCATTGGCAATGCCGGCCATTGCCAGTTCTCTTACACCAAAGTGGAAGTTGCGGCCGCTGCGGTTTTCAGGGGAGAAGTCTCCTTCTCCTGCCATGATTGTCTTATTGGATGGACCTAAATCGGCAGAACCGCCGACAAGGTTTGGCATTACATCTTTGAGTTTGTTGAGGATTTTTCCTGAAGAAGCACGAGTTGCTTCAGGTTTGTCTGTTACATCAAACAGATTGGCTTCTTCCAGAGCTTTTTCGTCTGGTGCCTGGTTAAACATGGCACGGTATTCAGCTTCCAGTTCTGGATATTCAGCTTTGTAGGCGTCATACATTTTCTGCCATTCTGCTTCAGCTTTTTCTCCACGTTTGGAGAGTTCTTTGAAGTGAGCATACACTTCTTCCGGGACATAGAAGTGTTCATCTTCCGGGTAGCCAAGGTTGCGTTTGAGCGCTTTGACGTTGTCTTCGCCAAGTGGTTCACCATGGCTGGCCGCAGTGCCTTCTTTTGGGGAACCGTAACCAATTTTTGTTTTTACGGTAATGAAAGAAGGATGGTCTGTGTCCGCTTTGGCTTCTTCAATGGCTTTATGAATGGCTTCGATGTCGTTGCCATCTTCAACGGTCCATGTGGAGTAGCCTAAAGCTTCCATGCGTTTATTCACATCTTCAGTGAAGACAGGTGCAGTGTCGCCTTCAATAGTGATGTTGTTTGAATCATAAAGAATAATAATTTTGTCCAGTTTCAGCGTACCTGCCAGAGACAGAGCTTCCTGGGAAATTCCTTCCATCAGATCACCATCTCCGACTTCAACGAAGGTATAGTGATCAACGATTGGATAATTTGGGCGGTTGAATTTGTCAGCTAAAAATTCTTCAGCTGCGGCCATACCAACTGCTGCACAAAGACCGGATCCAAGTGGTCCAGTAGAGCATTCAACAGCAGTGGTGTGTCCATATTCAGGATGTCCAGGAGTCAGAGAATTCAGCTGCCGGAAGTTTTTCAGATCTTCCAGAGTGATTCCGTAGTCAAACAGATGAAGCAAAGCATAGAGACCAGCGGAGCCATGTCCGCCGGATAAAATAAAGCGATCGCGATTTTCCCATTTTGGATCTTTTGGGTTGTGATTCATCGCATTCGCGTAAAGTTCATACATCATTGGAGCCGTTCCTAAAGGCGCTCCAGGGTGGCCGGAGTTTGCTTTCTGAATCTCGTCAGCTGCAAGCGTCCGGATTGCATTCACGGATAATTCGTCTATTTTTGTCATGTTGTTGTCCTTAACCATCAGGCCTACCTATACGGCCGCTTATAGAATACCTTAAAAGTATAAAAAGTCTAGATATTCACAAGAAACGATTCTGGAATACCGACATGGAATCTCTCCTATTCTGCCAGTACCCCACGGATTGTGTACAGTACAATTCCCAACTTCTTTTTAGATTTCATTTCTTTGAACACGCTTCTAAAACCTTTTGCATTCTTGTATTCAAACTCTTTTTTCACCCGTATATTTGCCCAAAAAGCCGAAAATACGGGAGATTCTTTCTTTCAGATTGTACCGCCATCTTACGCTTTCATCCACTCCGGACGACCAGCCAGATAAAAGCTGAGGCTCTGACTTTCGATGAATTATGGAAAAGCCTAGACTAATTGTGTACCTTATATCGAATTGATTTCATCCGATACGGTTCTATTTACAAAGAAATTAGGGATCCGTGCAAAACAAAACCAACTGTCGGATTCTGATACATTTTTTGAATCCGCTTTGTTTTGCGCAGAAAGGAGCCATTATGAAAAAGAAACTTTACCTGGTCCGTCATGGCCAGACACTTTTTAACGAAAAGAATTTGATTCAGGGCTGGTGTGATTCTCCTCTGACCCCGCTTGGCCATAAACAGGCCAAAGCGGTTCGCAAATGGCTGGACGAGCACCATATTGAACCGGACTCCTATTATTGTTCGACACTTGGCCGGACCGAACAGACCATTCAGGATATTACCGATCAACCCTATACCCGTGTTCCTGGGCTGAAAGAATTCCACTATGGCAGTCTTGAAGGCGAACCCATCAGCAAAGGCAATCCAGGCGGCAAAGATCCAGCTCACATGTACGTCCCCTTTGGCGGGGAAGCGCGTGAAGAGGTCGAAAAGCGAATGGTCGATACTCTGACCGAGATCATGGAAAAAGACCCGGGGGATACGATTCTTGCCTGTGCCCACGGAGCCTGCTCATTCCGTTTTGCCAATGCGATCGATCCAAAGAAAGCCAAAAAGCTTCGCAAGTTTGACAACTGCATCATTTATGATTTCGACTATGAAGATGGCAAGTTCACTCTCAATGACATCATCAATGAGCATGTCAAAGACCTCAAACCCGATACGCCATCGCAGTTGTCTGTCATGATCGACCAGTAGCAAACCCTCACGTGATTTATCCTCATCAAAGCCTCAAAACCTGTTCCAGTTTTTCTGTCTGGGACTTCAGACTGCTTCTGGCAGTCTTTTTCTTTGCTCAAATGAACCAAAGTAAAGAGGAATGATCTTTGGTCAGCGAGAAAGCGGCATAAAAAAAGAGGCAGTCTTGTTATCCATGAAGATCACCTCATCTTTTATCAACTATTCAATCAAAATTTTAAAATCCGAAGCCGTTGGGGCTCAGACAGTTTGTCCAGAACTAGTCTTCGTTCAGAACAGCTTCAGCTTTTTCATCCTCATTCCAGAAATACTCAAGAAGTTCAGCAAAACGGTTATCACGCTTTTTGGAAGAGAGAGCTTTTTCTTCATCGACTACAACCTGAACTCCTTCGAGGTCATTTAACTGAATCTCGTTCACTGCAGATGCCATATACATTTTCCTCCTATAAATATTTTCAGAAATTTTTCAGCGTTTGAAAAATTTGAGCTTGGCTCAATGTTATCAGTTTCAGAAACTTCTTTCAACGATATTTTGTTAAGATTTTCCAAATAATTGATTACTCTTTAGCGTTTCAAAGCTAAAATGAAACCGTTTTCGTTGTTTTGTATCGTTTCTCGAACATTTAAGCCTGCCATTTCATCATACTGATTTGAAAGAAAAAGAAAACTTTTATGCATTCTGAAAACTTTCATTCGACAATTTCAGACATTCTGCACATTTTTATAATCCTGTTTCTGATCATTTATGAAATTTTTCTACCATTCCGCCAAAGGAAAATGATCGATTGAATCTGTTCTTTTTCATGGTTGTTTATGCCCATCAGGGATGTCGGCTTAAGATAAATAATTTTCTCAGACAAGAGATATTTTATCTCACAGATGTTGAACGAATGAGATTCGAATTTCATACTGGAAAGACGAAAAAAGCAGGCTACCTGCCTGCCAGCTCGAATGCCTGAGCGAAAATATGTTCTGCATTGGCCGTTGCATAATCATTGGCGGAAATCACGCCGATTGGATGGCCAAGCTTCTGTTCAATTTCGTCCTTATAGTAGCTGATCTGCGGTCCAAGAAGCACCGCATCAGCCTGCTCAACTGCTGGATAATAGTCCGCCAGTCCATACGCTTTTAAGTCAACGACTTCATTATGGTCTTTTGCGAATTCTTCCAGCCGTTTAACGATCCAGTTGGTTGAAAGACCACCAGTACAGATCAGTACAATTTTCACTTGTCTACCCTTCTTTCCAGCTCTTCGATTCGTTTTTCTAATTTTTTCTGTTCTTTAATCTGTGTGACAAGTTCCGTGACCAGATCCATCGTCTGCATGGCATCCATCAGATGATCCTGGGAATGCACCAGCAGAACATTGACATCGTGGTGTTCGCCATTCATTTCCGCAAACAACAAGTCCGTCTGAGCACGCCGTCCTTTTTCAATGGCAGTGCGAGCCTTGGCAAGCAAAGCTTCACAGCTGCCGAAATCCCCTTTACGGGCTGCATTGAGTGCGTCAAACGCGTAAGATTTACCATCACCGGCATCCGCAATGATGCCAAATGAGACCATATCGAGTTCGTCTTTTGTCATATCTACCTCTGCAGCTCAGTCAAGATCTTTGGGGTCATTCCAGAAAAAGCGATAGTATTCTGGATTCTGTTTTCCCCAGCACTCTTCATTATGAGAACCACCTTCGACAATGGATACTTTGCCAAGTCCTCCCTGCCGCTCCAGAGCCCATTTGTATTCCACCAGAAGCATTTCTGCTTCAACACGCATGGGAGCCGACAATTCTTTGGATCCAAACGACCAGTAAATCCGTGTATCCGGATCCAGTCCACCATGTTCCAGTTCCTGAGAAATTTCTTCTTCACAAAGAAACAGGGACGGCGACAGACAAGCCGCCTTGGAAAATACAGAATTATGCCGGGTAACCGCAAAGAAGGCCATCAAACCTCCCATCGAGCTGCCAGCAATGGCAGTCGCTTCTCTTTGCGGCCAGGTCCGCAGCTTATGATCAATCATCGGTTTTAATACCTGGACAATCCATTCCATCAAAACTGCTCCGGCGCCAACTGTTGCACCAAAGAACGTTTCTGCCAATGGATATGGAGTGTATTCGTGAAGCCGGTTCTGGTCTTTCGGATCACATTCCAGCCCAACCACTATGCATGGGTCCATGCAGGAATCGAGAAACTCCTTGAGGCCCCACGACCGGCCAAAGGTGGCCTGTTGATCAAAAAACAGGTTCTGGCCGTCAAACATATACAACACCGGATAGCGCCGATTGGAATAAAAATAATCATCTGGAAGGTAGACATCCACCCATCCCAGGCGATTGAGCGGATCCATTCTTACTGGAAAACGATCTATCATGAAATCCCTTCCTTTCGCCTCTTTTTCTATTGTATCCATTTCCGGCCATTTGGTCTTCATAAACTCATTTTGAGTGTTCTTTTTGAGCTCATATTTCCATTTAATTCGGCTGTAGCGATTTGTCGAAAATAATGATCAATTTTTTGAAGAAATTTTAAAATAGACATAAATATTGTCACATTACCTTCTACAATGATCTTGCTTGATCCCCTGCAAATTTCCGCCAAATCTTTTGTATACATCAAGCAGCCTGAACGGCCGATCTCACCCTTCAGGCAAGGCCGCGCAAGCGGCTTTTCTGTTGAAAATGAAAAGCTGCCCATCGGATGCTGCAATGCATTTTGATGGGCAGCTTTATCTGTATAGTGGCGTCCACAAGAGGGTTCGAACCTCCGACCCCGCGCTTAGGAGGCGCGTGCTCTATCCAGACTGAGCTATGTGGACCTGTTCAGGCGCATCAACGGATTCATCTTCAGAATTGACGAATTCTGAAATCAAGGCTCTTCTTTATCTTAGCCGTTTTGATCGAAAATAAGCAAAAAAAAAATGGCGCACCCGAGAGGACTCGAACCTCCAACCACCAGAATCGGAATCTGTTACTCTATCCATTGAGCTACGGGCACAGCGCACAATTATTCTATTGCACACCCCTTTTAAAATCAAGTCCCACCAAAAACCGGCCCATTTTGAGCGATATTTCATCCGGATCCAATCATTCTCCTATGATCCTCCTGCTTTGAAAAACCGCTTTCAGGGCGGTTGAAATTTGAATTTGCATGGTTCTTCTCGAATTTACCTACACTTTTTCGTTTCTGTTCGTTCATTCTGATTCCATTTTTCCTTACAATGATCATGCAAAACTTCCATTTTATGGAAACTGAATTCTGCTTTGCACCGAAAGATTGTGCAGTCAGGACCGTATTGAAACCTTGAAGTTTGCAGGATCCCATCCGCAAAGTCGATCGAAAGCAGGCAGAATGAACAAGAGTAAGTAAGGATAAGTAAAGGAGAAATCTTTTTATGAAAACTGCAGTCATTGATGTTGGCGGAGGCATGCGCGGCATGTATGCCGCAGGCGTTCTGGATGCCTGTATGTATGATGACGTGAAATTCGATATTGCGATTGGAATTTCCGCTGGTTCAGCCAACGTCTGCAGCTATATTGCCAATCAGCTCGGCCGGAACTATATGTTTTATCGAGAGTATTCCGGAAGACCGGAATACATGTCATTCCACAATTACTTTGAAACAGGTTCATTCATCAACATGGACTACATCTACAGCACTCTGTCCAACAAGGATGGCGAAAATCCGCTGGACTTTGATGCCTTCAATGCCTCCGATATTCAGATGGTTGTTGTCGCAACCAATGCGATTACCGGCAAGCCTGCCTACTTTGACCGGCACTGGCTTCAGGAAAACCAGTACGATATTTTCAAGGCCAGCTGCTCGATTCCAGTGGTCAACCATCCCTATATGATTGCTGGCGTACCGTTCTTTGATGGCGCTCTTTCAGATCCAATTCCACTGGGTAAAGCCTTCGAACTTGGCGCCGATAAAGTCGTCATCATTCTGACCAAACCAAGTGATATTGAGCGCAAGCCATATAAGGATCAGGCTGTTGCCGCCTTCATGCGTTCCTACCCCAAAGCTGCTGAAGGACTCCGATCCAGAGCCGACCGCTATAATGAAGTTGTTGCCAGAGCCAAAGAACTGGAAAAAGAAGGCAAGGTTCTGATCGTTGCTCCAGATGATACGTGCGGCGTCGATACGCTTGACCGCAATCCAAACAACCTGCATCGCCTGTACCTCAAAGGATTCCAGGATGGGCAGAAGATCAAAGAATTCCTTCAGCCCGTCGCAGAAGCTAACGAGGAATAAAATTGCTGGGATTCTGATTTCAGAATTCTCACCACCAGAAAAGCCGGATCTTGTTCAACTCTGATCAGATCCGGCTTCATTGCGTTTTCGGGTTTTGTAGGTTTTTGGTAGTCAAGTCTTCTGGTTATCCCTGTTGTCTGTTCTTCCAGTCAGCTGATATCCCAGTTTTCTGTCTTTCTGATTTACTGTTCTTCTTTAAGAAAGAGCGTAGGAACCATACGCTCATTATATTGCGTCGAAACAATTCCGGCATCGGACAGCCGGGAATATACACCCGCAAACTGGCCATTGAAAACATACAGACCAGTCAGATTGGAATAGGGTTTAAATCCATCAGGGCCGAGCAGATCGATGTTCATCGACTGATAATGGGGAATGTATTCTTCGACGATATAGCCATGATCAACCAGATCATCGACCAGCTTTGGCCAGTGTTTTTCAGCAATATCCACCCCCGCATAAACACCTTTGGCTCCATAACCTTCTTTGGGTTTGATAATCCAGTGCCTGCGGTCTTGCTTGATCCGCTCCGCCGTTTCCGGTGTCAGATCAAAGGCTTCGGGCATATGCGCTTTGATAAACATCACTTCTTCATCGGTGAAGTATTTCTGTAAAGCTGGTTCAAAGAGAGCTTCACTGATCGTTTTGGAATGGGGGATCTGGGTTTTAAATGCTCCAGCCAGAACGATGTTTCCTTCTTTTACCGCCTGTAAAAACGGCTTGATTTCATCGAAATGGTCCAGCACATCCTGCGTGACGGCTCTTCGATACAGGGCATCATAGTGAACCCCTGTTCTGGGATTATAGAGGGAAGTTCCATCGTATTGCAGATCGCGGATATCGACGACTTCAGCCGTATACCCTCGATCCTGAAGCAGTTTTTCGATCGCATACAGTTCTGGAAGGTACGCATTTTCCAGAAAGTCTGAAATGGCAATCGCCGGATTCTTTTTTCCGGTCGCCTGTTCGATATCCACAAGCAGCGCATCCGCCAATGGATTCATCAGCGGCAGATAGCTGACTTCAGGTTTAAGGGCGTTCCAGACATTGTTGTGGGCCAGAAATTTAAACATCAAATCATTTTCATACATGGCGGAAGTTCCGTCTGTATTGAATTCACAGACCTTGAAATCGCCGGTTGCTTCATCATAAAAAACATCAATGCGCAAAACCGGGATAGCTGCCTGATAACCAGGCTCGAGGGCGATGAGTTCTTCGAGTTCTGGTGGGAAGTGAAACAGAGCCCGTATCTCTGGATCTTTCTGGTAGGCGGCGATCGTCTTTTCAAAAATCGAATAGAAAGTCTGACAGAGCTTTTCGAAATTTTCTTTATCCTGCAAAGTAAAGAACTTTGGGATATGCAGGGTGCGGGTATAAATTGGCACCGCACTGCTCTGATTGGGAACTTCATATTCTAACGGTGAATTCTGAATGGTCAGACTGGTATCGAATGCACTTTTACGGCTTTCCTGCAGATGGTCTTCTACATAGTCAAGCCATTGTTTTTCAATGGATTTCACAGAGTGAAGATGGATGCTTTCACTTCATCCGTGTGTTTTTTGCCTAAAACGTTTTCCATGATTGCCCAGGCAAAATCAATCGCGGCTGCAGCAGAACGTCCAGTGATCAGTTTTCCATCGACTACAGTTGGCTGATCTTTATAGGTTCCACCGAATTCATCGTTCATCGATGTAAAGCAGGTGTAGTCTTTGCCTTTGAGCAGACCCATGTGTCCAAGGATCGTTGGAGCGGCGCAGATGGCAGCTACATATTTTTCTGGGTCATTGTAGAACTCAGTGATGACTTCTTTGACTTTTTCGTTGGCTTCGAGTTTTGGAGCGTGGGCGCCGCCTGGAATGATCAGAACATCTACATCTGAGAAATCGTAGTCCTTCAGAGGAGTTGCTGGCGAATAGGTAACACCAAAACGACCGGTTACAGAATCAGTATTGGCTGCGCTGACTAAGTCAACAGGCATACCAGCCCGGCGTAACAGGGCGATTGGACCCATGGCTTCGAGTTCTTCGAAACCGTTGTCCATGACAATTGCGGCTTTTTTCATACTAAATACCTCGCTTTCGTACGTACTGTACTTTTAATATTTTAACCCACTGTGCCCAATCAGCACTGTTTATACCTGACCTTCAGAGATCTGTTTCTGAAAGGGGTCTTCGGAGACGACCTGCATGACAAATGATGGGTTTCTGATCTTTCTGGTCTTTTGAGTCTTTTTGCTCATTCAAATCTGCTTTATACCGGTAACCTTCTTTCCTGATTTTCCAGAAATCTCAAACTCACCAGAATCTGTTCATTCCTTATTGTTTTTATGTGATTTTTTCAGAATTTGATAAGAGTTTTCTTCTTCTTTATTTGGTTGGCTTGGATAGAATAGGCATATCGAAAAAAATTCTGTCTTCTTCATCCTTTGTGCCCTCTATAGTGCAAACTTTGGGCCTTGGCAAAGGAAGGACTCTGGTTTTCACCGATAATGAAGATAGAAAAACAAGAATACTTTTTAAAGGGAGGTTCTTCTATGAATCGTTTAAATCCATCGCGCAGCGAAACGTTATCCTTGGCGCTGATGTATCTGTTATTTGGCCTTGTGCTCTGCTTCTTTTCCGGCTCGATTCTGACAACCATCGTCCGGATTCTCGGTATTATTCTGGTTGTATATGGCGGCTTTAACCTGTATCAGTACTTTGTCGTGACAAAATCTACGAACATGTCGCCAATGTTCATCGGAATTCCGGGTATGATCATTGGTTTGATTCTTGCAGTATGGCCGCACATGCTGATCAACTTTTTCCCAATCCTTGCCGGCGTTCTGTTAACCTTTAACTCCATCGCTCAGATCCAGAAATCTCTGGTGATGAAACGCGCCGGAATTTCTTCCTGGATGTTCAGCATGGTCATTGCTTTGATCATGTTATTTGTCGGCATCGTTTTGATGATCCGTCCGGGAAATGTCATCAACATGATCATGAGTCTTACTGGTTATGCTCTGATTGCAGAAGCCGTCGTTCTGACTGTTCAGGCTTTTGTCAGAGCCTAAGTCATATGGCAATGCTCTTCTCTCTCTGATTAATTCCTGACTCACCCTCCTCATTCTCTGAGTCGTTGACCTGGTTTGTGCCAGGTCTTTTTGTGTTCTTTTGTATTCTTTATATTCTGACCATTTCGTCTGGCCTGAATTTATCTTCACCTGGTCTGAATTCTTCTGGGCCTGAAACGCACAAAAACCGGGATGCCTGATGAGGCAGACAACCCGGTTTCATTCAAGATTTGAATTCAAACAATTGCGTACAGTTTTGAGAAGATCGGATTCCAATCCAGTCTAATCTGAATCAGAGATTTGGTCTGAACCAAAGATTTAATCTGAATCCGATTGGAAAGAGGTCAGTCAGAGCTGTATTTATTCTTCTGTTTACTCCTGCGCAAACATTGGAGTGGAAAGGTAACGATCCCCTGTATCTGGAAGCAGGGCAACGATCAGTTTGCCTTTGTTTTCTGGTCTGGCCGCTAACTGTTCAGCAGCAGCTAAAGCCGCACCAGAAGAGATTCCAGCCAGGATGCCTTCGCTTTGAGCCAGTTCACGACCGGCATCATAGGCTTCCTGATCGGAAATCTTGATGATTTCATCGTATACATGAGTATCCAGTGTGTCTGGCACGAAGCCGGCACCGATGCCCTGAATGCCATGCTTTCCTGCTTTTTCACCAGACAGAACAGCAGAGGTTTCTGGTTCAACCGCAACGACTTTGACGTTTGGATTCTTGGATTTGAGGTATTCGCCAACACCGGAAATCGTTCCGCCGGTTCCTACGCCCGCAACAAAGATATCGACTTTACCATCGGTGTCTTCCCAGATTTCAGGACCGGTTGTGGCATAATGAGCAGCTGGGTTGGCCTGGTTTACGAACTGACCAGCAATAAAGGCATCACCAAGTTCTTTGGCAATTTCTTCAGATTTGGCAATTGCACCTTTCATACCTTCAGCACCTGGTGTGAGCACCAGTTTAGCGCCATAGGCTTTGAGCAGATTACGACGTTCAACAGACATGGTATCTGGCATCACGATGATGACTGGATAGCCTTTTAAGGCACCAATTGCAGCCAGACCGATACCGGTATTGCCAGAAGTGGCTTCAATGATGGTTGTGCCAGGTTTAAGGCGGCCGTCGGCTTCGGCGGTTTTGATCATGTTGGCAGCAACGCGGTCTTTAACAGAGCCAGCCGGGTTGAATCCTTCGATTTTGACGGCGATGGCTGCAGGCAGATCATGTTTCTTTTCAATGTTTTGAACTTCGACCAGCGGGGTTTTTCCTACCAGATCGAGCATACTGGAATGAATAGGCATTTTTTATTTCTCCTTTGGGTTCATTTTCCTGTCTTATGACGGTTTATCCATAAATAGAAGGATCTTATAACCAAGTATAGATCCATTGCTTCCCGATCGATTGGTCCTTTACCGAAACA
>Ash_p2__coassemble_1601_pt1 | contig 17044 bp, 18 predicted proteins | sample Ash_p2__metabat2_low_PE_002 | metagenome-assembled genome bin Ash_p2
TAAACTATAACATATTATAATAACATCGTAAACAATTGGTTATAAGGAGGCTGACATGCGATTTAACAAAGAAAAAGGCTGGTTTTTCAACCAGCACAGCTGCTTTCTTCTTCAATATCACCTGGTGCTCGTAACGAAATACCGCCATCCAGTACTGACGGGTGAAGTCAAAGATTTTGTTTATTCGTATTTGAAAGAAAAGATGGAACTGGCAGGACTGAGCATTCTGGAAATGAATGGAGAACCTGATCATGTTCATATTCTGTTCGAAGCTCCGCCAAATATGGATCTGGCCAAAATGGTCAATGCCTTAAAAACGGGATCATCCAGAATGACCAGAAAGCACTTTGCGGATGAACTTGCTCCATACTATTGGAAGCCGTTCTTTTGGAGTATGTCCTATTTTATCTGCACAGTCAGTGACCGCAATGCCGAAACGGTCAAACGGTACATACAGGATCAGGACATTAAATAACCCGCACCAACTTGCAGGGCTGATTGCGGGCGGCATTCACCCCCGACTGAATGGCAAAAAAACATCAAAAATCATTTCAAACTCTATATTATTGAGCCAATCAGTCGGGGTACTCTGCCTTTAAGAATAGAAACATTACCAATTCCTCTTATGGGGTGACCGGAGCAGCTTACTCTACCAATTCCGCCATGTATGGGACTTGCTTTGGACAGGTTTTTGACTTTGGTTCCGGAAAACTGACGACTGCCCAGATTCGCAGCATGATTGCTGACTACGAAAAGACCTATGGGGCGATTTCCACTCCAAACCCTGACCAGACAGGTCCAGACCAGACTCCAGATCAGAACCCTGAACTGTCGGTTGGAGAAAATCAGCAGGAAATGCACCGTCTTACCTGGATATCCTTACCTGTACAGCCTTACCGTCCTGAATTGTTGTGTGCTTTAAAGCCACAAGGATTCAGGGCTTTTTGCGTCTGCCGGTTGATCACTTGATCGCGTTCTGGATTCCTCGTCCCTGCCGGGATGCCTTTACCCTGATACCAGGTTACCTGTATACCTGTTCAACTGAAAAAAGCAGCCGGACTTTCCCCTTGGGGAAAATCAGACTGCTTGAGATTCAGTACAATTTGAGATTTGGCTTTAGTCGAGATTCAGCTTAAGATGCTGTCGGATGGATCAAAACAGAGTCACCGTAGACAAATCAGGCCAAACGACTTAAGCTTTTTCTGGTTCTTTTTCAGGCAGAAGGGTTTCTTCTACGGCCGGAAGATCTTCTGGCTTTACAGCTGGCAGGTCTTCTTTAACAACCGTAACTTCTTCATCGACGACTTCTGGAAGATCTTCAGGAGCAACTTCCGGTAAATCTTCTTCCGTGGTGGCTGGCAGATCGTCTGGCTCTACAGCGGGTAAATCAGCCGGAACGACTTCTGGTAAGTCGGCTGCTGTAGCAACGGGCAGATTGGTGTCAGCTGAAAGATCAACCGGTTCACCAACGGTTTCACTGACGATTTCAGCGGTGATCGTTTCTGGCTCTTCCGTTTTGCCGGCTTTGCCTAAGTAGTCAAAGGTAATCTGGCGTTTTGGAATATTGACGTCTCTGACTTTGATATGGACTGGCATGCCTAACGCAAAGATCTTGCCAGTGTTTTCGCCATGCAGACTCATGGTATCCGCATCGTATTTATAGAAGTCATCTTCCATATAACGAAGCGGGATCAGACCTTCGATGGTATTTGGCAGTTCAACGAAGAATCCAAAGCTGGCCACACCATTGATGGTGCCGTCAAATTCCTGACCGACTTTGTTCTCCATATATTTAGCAGCTTCCAGATCGTCTACAGCACGTTCGATCGTAACGGCATCTTTTTCCTTTTCGGATAAGTGCAGAGCCGATTTTTCCATGCGTTTGGCATCTTTCAGCAGCGTCTTCTCATCGTTTTTCTTTTCGATGACGTGCTTGTGCAGCATACGATGAATCAGTAAGTCTGGATAACGACGGATTGGTGACGTGAAGTGGCAATACTCATCCAGAGCCAGACCATAGTGGCCAAGGTTCTTTTCGCAATAGCGGGCTTTCTGCATTGAACGAACGGCTACAGCGGAAAGGATTTCCTTATTGCCTGGATCTTCGATGGAATCCAGGAAACGGGCGATGTCTCTTGGTTCACATTCATACGGGTCAATGTCGCATGGAACATGCAGGACTTTGGCCATGGTTGTGAGCGAAGACAGTTTTTCTGGATCTGGAATTTCATGGACACGGAACATACCTGGCAGCTGACGGGTATGGAGTTCATGAGCGACCGCAACGTTGGCCATAATCATGGCCTCTTCGATCATCTGTTCACTCCATCCGCGGTCACGGCAGACAACATCGATTGGCGTTCCTTTTTCATCGAGGATGAAGTAAGGTTCACGGGTTTCAAAATCGATATGACCGCGCTCAACGGTGCGTTCTTTCAGTTTTTTACTTAAATCCGAGAAATTCTGAAGCATTTCACCGAACTTGGCATAGTCTGGACGACTTTCTGGATTTTCAAGGTATTCGTTGACTTTGTTATAAGTCAGACGGCCATCTGAATAGATGACACTGGCGTAAATATCGTAGTCGACCATGACACCTTCCGGGTTGAATTCCATTTCGCAGGTCAGTGTTAAACGATCTACTTCTGGATTCAGAGAGCAGATGCCATTGGACAGCTGGAATGGCAGCATTGGAACCACACGGTCTGCTACATAAATCGAAGTACCACGTTTGTAGGCTTCTTCGTCAATTGCGTCGCCTTCGCCAACATAGTAGCTGACATCAGCGATATGAACATATAATTTCCAGCCGCCGTTTTTCAGCTTTTCAACCGAGATAGCGTCATCGAAGTCTTTCGTGGAATCGCCATCAATGGTAACCGTCAGAAGATCACGCAGGTCTTTGCGGTCTTTGAGTTCTTTTTTATGAACTTTTTCAGGAATGTCTTCAAGTTCCTTGCGGATTTTCTTGTTGAATTCCTGACGGACTTCGTTTTCAGCCAGAATAGCGGAAATATCGACACCTGGTTCGTTTTCACGGCCAAGAACGTCGATGATTTTAACTTTTAACGGGCTTGTGTACTCTACAACTTTGACGACCGCTTTGGTGCCCGGTTCAATGTTATAGGCCTTCTTATTGACCACATTAAAGGATGTATGTAAATCGACATCAGAACGGAATTTCAGACCATTGCGGGTCATTACGAACGTTCCGGAAATGCAGGTAATGCCGCGGTCATAAATGTGAACCACTTCATTGCCTTCAGGGGCCACACGCACTAACACTTCGTCTTTATCCATCAACATCCGTGTATTGCGTTTGGACACATAGATTTTCTTATCCTTATTCAGGATTGCATATTCATTAGCGGATACGTCACGGGCTTTTCCGACAAACCAGTTTTCGCCATCGATCAGGTAATACTGTTCGTGATCGTTGTAGATCTGACGTTCGTCTTCAAGTTCGTTGAGCGTGACGCCAAGTTCTTTCATGTCGCGGCTTGTTTTGATGCGTAATGCTTTTGCGATTGCGCCTGGTGTCATTTGTTTATTGCGATTAAGGAGTTCCAGGATTTCTTCCTTCATAATTCGACTTCCCCCTGACAAAGAAAAAAAGGGCATATGGCCCTTTAAACTACCTGTAAAGCGATGACAAGTGCAAAGAAAATGATGCCGCACACAAGAGTCATATTGGAAATCAGTTTTTCCGGTCCTCTTTCTTTCTGTACAGCAAACAGGTTCAGATCCCCGCTTCCGGTAAATGCAGCCGATAAGCCATCAGACTTACCGCTTTGCAGCAGAACTAAAATAATGATCAGTCCTGCATCGACCATCAATAAAATATTTAATAAATTCTCCATACTCCACTCTTTCTCTATTCCCGCAGTCATTATAACAAACAAACTGCAATCAGCCCTCGCACAGACGCAGAAAGTCCACATCATCGAGACTTTCAACGCACAAATCGGGGAAAATTCTCAACCGTTGGATGTCTTCTTCATGGTGTACACCACTCTGGACAAAGACGGTCTGAACCTTGTTATTATACCCAAGGGCAACGTCAGTTTCCAGATTGTCTCCAACTAAAACTGCGTCATCTTTAGAAATACCCGCTTTTTTCAAAGCGTAATCCAGAATTGGACGGTCAGGTTTACCAATTCTTGGACTTGGGGTTGCGGTTGCGTATTCAAACAGCGCCACAACCGAACCATTGCCGACTTCAAATCCACCTGGTTTGGCCAGGATACGATCATGGTTGGTGCCAATCAGTTTTGCTCCATTGAGCAGAAAAGCCAGGGCTTTGGAATATTTGACGTAATCCGCTGTTTTATCGAGCCCGATAAAGACATAATCTGGCTGATCTTCGGTGATTTCGAAGCCTTCATCCAACAAAGCTTCCTTCATGCCATTCATCCCGATATACCACGCTTTGCGCTTGTTGGGATCTAGACTGGCCGCATAGCCCGCTGCCGCCATAGCTGAATTGACAAAGTGTTCAGGCTGCACGTGATGGTAGCCCATGTTCTCCATATGCTTAGTATTTTCTTCTGGGGTGCGCATGGAGTTATTGGTTAAAAACAGATATGGAATTCCATGTTCAAAGCAGAAATCCACCGCCCGGATTCCGGCTTCAATGGGCTGCGGCCCGCGATACATCGTTCCGTCCAGGTCAAATAAGACCGTTTTCATTTTCTTTGTTTCCATCTTTTTTCTCTCCTGCTGTTTTTCTCTGTTGCTGGGGTTGTCCCCGGACAAGGATTGGATCTCTTTTTCTTTCCTGATCTTCCTTTGTATCGGAGATGTTTCATTTTATTCCTGATTTAAACAATAACAGACCTCACCATTCCTGACTACAATCTGCAGTTTGATCCTTTCTAAAGGACTTTTCAGTCAAAGAAAAAGCACCCATTTCTGGGCACTCATTCTTTTATAGCTGGTTCAACTTGTTTCCCTGAAAAGGCTCGTACGTTTTCAGATTTTTAGAGGAGGCAGACTTTAGAAAATCTGGTAACCGCCGTAAGGACGGATCTGTAAAACGTGGCAGGCACCTTCACCAAATGTGCGGTCCATTTCAGCGCAATACGCATCAACCAGATCATTTGGAACGAAAGCCTGGATGGTTCCCGCAAACCCACCGCCATGAACACGGTGTGCGCCACGACCATTTAAGACTTTTTCACTGAGGAATAAAGCTAAGGATACAGCCTGGTTTTTGAAGTCAGCAGGGCTGTAGATGTTCTGCAGATATTTATAGGAAGAGTTTCCGGAAGCCAGAATCTGTTTTTCGAATTCTTCCAGATCCTTATTGTTCAAAGCAGCAACGGCTTTTTCGACGCGTTTGTTTTCTTCGAAGACATGCATGGCACGAAGCAAAGCCCGGTCATTGCCGATGGTTTCACGCAGTTCTGGTAAGCGGGAGTAGAATTCGTTTTCGTCTACTTCACGCAGAACGTCTTTACCGAAGAATTCATCCACTTCTTTGAGTTCAAATGGGATGTCCGCATAGTCCTGTGTCAGATCAGCATGGGATGCATGAACGTCGGTGATACAAAGCGAAGTGTTGAAGTCAGAGAAATCAACGTCAACGCGTTCAACAACCGGGTTTTCCTTATCCGCAAAGTCGATGTGAATCAGGCCGCCAACGGAGCATGCAGACTGGTCCATCAGACCGCATGGTTTGCCAAAAAATACATTTTCGGCATACTGACCGATTTTGGCCAGTTCAACTGGATCGAGTTTTCCATCGTTGTACAGATCGGAGAAGATGTTTCCGATCATGACTTCAAATGCGGCGGAAGAAGAAAGTCCACTTCCCTGTAAGACATCACTGGTCATGTAGCCATCAAAGCCGCCGATCTTACCGCCCAGTTCCTGAATGCGGGCTGCGACGCCACGAATCAGAGCCTGGCTGGTTTCTTTTTCGGCTTCATGGACGCTCAGGTCTGCTAAATCGATGGCTGGAATGTCATAGTCATCGGACAGAACTTTGACTACACCATCTTCTCTTGGGGCGACAACCGCGATGATATCGAGGTTGATGCTTGTGGCCATGACTTCACCGCGCTGGTGGTCCGTGTGGTTGCCAATGACTTCACTTCTGCCAGGAACAGAAATGATGGCAACGTCTTTATCTCCATACAATTCGATAAATTTATCGATTGCTTTTTCATATCTTGGTTTCTGTGCTTCGGCTAAATTACCGTAAAGCTTTGTAAGTGCTTCGTCTTGTTTACCTGCAGTAATCGCATTCTTTAATTCACTTGCTAACATGTTGGAATCTCCTTTTTTTTGAAACGCTTTCACGTGTATATTGTATGTGATTTGTCTATAGAGTTCAATTGTTTTAGTAAATATTTTCAGTTAAATAAATATTTTTACTAAAAATTATGAAGAAATTTTACTCCAACTCTTTCGCTTTGCAACCTTTTATGTAAAATTTAAACAGTAAAGGAATGAAATAATGGCTACTTTAAAAGACGTCGCAAACCTCGCCGGTGTTTCGAGTGCGAGTGTTTCGCGAATATTGAACAATGACCTGACCCTTAGCGTTCCTCAGTCCACCCGGGACAAGGTTCTGGAAGCTGCTGAAACACTAGGTTATGTAAAAAAGAAAAAGAAAACTTCCGTTTCGAGTATGTTAGTGGGCATCGTGCAGTGGATGTCCGCCGAAGACGAAGCAAAAGACCCGTATTATCTCTCCATCCGTCAAGGTGTAGAGAATTATTGCTTCCACCACAAAATTTCAACACTGCGCTGCTTTGCTTCCGAAATGGAGCTGGCCCGCAAACTCGAAAAAGTGGATGGACTGGTTTGCATTGGTAAGTTCTCCGATGAAGCCCGCGACAAGATGACAGAGATCTGCAAGAATATCATTTTCCTCGATATGAAGCTCGATCCAATTTCCAACTGCTTCATCGTTCCCGATTTTCGCGGGGCCCTGAAACTGGTCACCGATTATCTGGCCGCTGAAGGCCATACCAAAGTCGGCTACCTTGGCGGGATTGAACGTGTGGATAACTCTGTGTATCCGGATGATCGTCTGAAGTATTTCAAACGATTCATGAGCGAGAGCGGAATTCAGAGTGACCCATGGATTTTCCAGGAGCAGTTTACAAGAGAAGCCGGCTACTCCATGATGAAGCAGATTCTGTCCATGTCCGAACGTCCAACCGCAGTTTTTGCGGCCAGTGACCCGATTGCGATCGGTGCCCTGCGCGCTTTGCATGAGGCTAACGTCAAGATCCCGGAAGAGATGTCGATTATCGGCTTCGACAATATTGATGAAGCCAATTACACCTTCCCGCCGCTGACCACCGTATTTGTGCCAACCTATGAAATTGGCTCGACCGGCATGCGGATGCTTCATGATGCCTGGAAACGCAATGAAAACCTGCAGCCGATGAAAATCGTTCTGCCCTGCTACATCATCAACCGCCAGACAACCCGGACTTTACCGGATGCGATTGAAATCTAGCTGGATTTCCCTTTTCTAAGAAAACCAGCATTGACTAACAGACATTCAAATCTGCCAACATGCTCAGCCCTTATCACGGCTGGGCTTTTTTGACGGGTCTGACCTTTCAGTCTGATCTGAGGCCAGCGAGATAGGAGACATGACAAAGATCCGTCAGCCCAAAAAGGACTGCCCCATCAGGGTCCGCAGATCCACGGATTTCTTCTGATTGTCACCAAGATCCAGACTAGCTCCAGTCTGACCATTCAAAGGGCAGGTCATTTTTCCAGCCAGAGACGAAAAAAACCAACAGCCATGAAGACTGCCGGTTTTGATGTTTCGGTTTCAGTTTATTCTTCGACTTTTTTCAGATCAGCAAAGTCGATCTGAGTTTCGTTTTCCTTACCGAGCATGTAAACAGGAACGGTTGCTTTCTTGTTTTCTTTATCGATGGCAAGAACAGGCAGAACGTTTCCTTTGAGTGTACCGCTGATGACTTCTACTTTGTCACCTGGTTCAAAGTCGATGTTAACAACTTCTGGGCCTTTGCCAAGGCGGGACAGAACAGCGTCGATTTCTTCCTGAGCAACTGGGAATGGTTTCGCACCTTTACCACTGGATCCGATAAATCCAGTTACACCTGGTGTGTTGCGGACAATGTACCAGGCTTCGTCAGTCATGCGCATCTGGACAAGAATATAACCGGAGAAGAGATTATGGGTTTTCTTAATTTCTTTACCGTTCTTGAATTCTGTTTCAGTTTCTTCGGCAACAACTACCTGGAACAGGGAATCTTCCAGACCCATGGTCTTGATTCGTTTTTCAAGGTTTTCTTTAACACGGTTTTCCTGACCTGCATACGTGTTCACGACATACCAATTGATATTTTCGTCGTCTTTACTCATAGTGTGCATCTCCTTTAATTTCCATTATGAAGTGATTTTCACCTTACCCGGTTTTCATTCTTTATGTCGTTTGTCGCTTCCTCATTCAGCCTTCTCGTACAGATCCAGTACAGACTCTATATAGACCAAAGAGCTGAACAGCCGATTTATGACATTGAATGCCATTGAATATTCAAAGAATGCCCTGGTGCCTGCCAGTAAGGTAAGGTTCCGTCTTCAAAAGCTTACATCATTTCAGGGGATATGGCATCCGGTTGGGCTTGAATAAATACTGGAGATCGGCCAGGAAGCAGACTGAAGTGAACATGGGCAGATATTCGGGCAAAGAAAAAACATGGAATCCTCTGCTTTTGTACAGAATTTGATTCCATGCGTTTCTTTCAGTCCCATTTTGGACCAGCCCTGAGGCAAGTCTTTGATTAGAGGGATACGATCCAGCTAACCAGTGCAGATGCAGCGGCTTCGCAGATGAAGAAGTACAGGCCAAAAAGCAATGTAAATACAATGACAAGACCCGAACTCTGCATGAGTCCCTTAAAAGACGGCCAGCGAACTTTTTTCAGCTCTGCCCAGACGGCTTTTGGAGCGTAAGTAGGCTCCTGGAGTAAGTTATCTTCCATTTTAAAATCCTTTTCTACTACTTTGATTCTTTATGCAAAGTATGCTTATTGCATTTTGGGCAGTACTTTTTAATTTCAAGGCGTCCAGTCTGGTTTTTCTTATTCTTCTCAGTCGTATAGTTGCGGGAGAAGCATTCAGTGCAGACTAAAGTAATCTTATCAGCCATTTTCAGGCCCCCTTTGCAAGTACAAAATATAACATTCTGTGCGCGCACTGTCAAACTGCGCTCAGTTTGCTCAGACCTTTAGGATACCCGGTATCTACGGCAAGATAAGGCTGCGGCGGGTTTTGCCGCTGTCTGCGGTTTCGCTCCACGTTTCCCCAGACTTTGGCTGCCTTATCAAAGGTTTTCGCCACTCTTGTCAATGGGATTTCCAGATGGCTGGCAATCTCCCGATACGTATATCCTTCCAGACAAAGGTGAAGAACATCGTTTTCATAAGGCAAAAGATGTGGTTCTACCTGTTTGAGAACCTGCTGGCAGGTCATTTTCATCAGCAGGGTTTCTTCAAGATGATGTTCCTCAATGGCATCTTCCTGCATTCGATATCCTTTATAGGATCGTATGAGAAGTTTGTCATAGGGAACTCTCAGTTCTCTTGGCACCTTGCGCTGGTTGGTTTGCCGGCGGTAGATATCAATGACTTTGCGGCGCAGAATGGTTTGATAGTGCGTTTTAAAACAGGCTTCCATGCCTTCACGATAGTAGGTCAGAGTCTGCTGCAGGCACGAGTACGCTTCACACTCGAATTCCTGATAGGTCATCATCTTCGTGCAGTACTGGAAGTAAATATAGTGAGTCGGCCCGCTGAGCTCTTTGAACAACAGCTCAAAGGCTTCCTCGTCCATGAGTCTGGTCAGATAGACCAGTTCATTGATGTTCACTTCTTCTGTCATGGTCTTGACTCCTCAAAAGTGACCGAACATCGATACTCAGGAGCTCGTTGGCTCTGTAAGATATCCTTCAAGGATCCTTCACAAATATCCTTCGAGATGTCCTTTCAGATATTCATTCAGATCCTCCTTGATCCTTCAGAATCGAGATCCTGTACAGATTCAGATTGTTTCCATTCCTGATGGATTTTTGAATTTTCAGCCTTTGTGGTTGTGGGCTTCATTTGCCTCTCTGGCTGCCTGAGCTTCATACATGAGAATGCCCGCTGCAACCGAAGCATTCAAAGACTGAACTTCGCCGCGCATTGGAATGTGGATTTTGAAGTCGCAGGCGTCCTTGACACTCTTGGACATTCCCTTGCCTTCATTGCCAATGACCAGAACCAGTTTGCGGTCATAAAGACCCTTGCGGTAGTCAACAGACGATTTATCAAAGTCGCTGCCCCCAACCCAATAGCCATGATCTTTCAGCTTGCGAAGTGCGCCTGCAAGGCTGGAAACCGATGCGACCGGAACCGAATAGGCGGCACCAGCAGAAGTCTTAACCGCTGCTGGCGTCAGGCCGGCCCCTTTGTGCTTACAAAGAATGACACCATCGGCTCCCGAAGCATCAGCACTTCGTAAAATGGCTCCGACATTGTGTGGATCCTGAATTTCATCAAGGGCAACGATCAATGGCAGTCTTCCGGTTTTCTTTTCTTTGGCATTTACAGCTTCAATCAGCTCATCAAGACTGAGCATGGGCAGATCTTTGACTCTGGCAGCAATGCCCTGATGGACGCCCTGATCGGTCATTTTGTCCATCTCTTTTTTCGAGACGGTCTTGAGACGGACGTTTTTTGGCAGAGTACTCAAAATCTTTTCAATCCGTTTGTCTCTGGCGCCATTTTGCACGTAGAGATCGAGAATCTGATCCGGGCTGTCTTTCAGGGTTTCAAAAACATTTTTTCCGTAAACGATCATAACTGCTCTCCAATCTCCATGCAGACCTCCAGAAGCTCTTCCATGCGCTCCTTGTGATCATACAGATACAGGTAGCCAAACAAAGCTTCCAGGGCTGTAGCTTTCAGGTATGTCTTTAAATCTGAATTTTTGGCAACGCTTTTGACATGCGCATTGCGCCCGCGGCGGACGATTTCCCGCTCATCTTCATTGAGCAGGTCTTTTTCAATCAGCTGGTCAAGCACAAAGGCCTGTCCGGCAGCGCTGCAAAGCTTGGCGTTCTGTTTCTGGAGCAGATCCGCTTTGCGCGTCCCTCTGTCCAGAATATGCTTACGTGCTTTGACGGAATAAAGCGCGTCTCCCATCCACGCCAGCGTGACGGGATTTTCCATAACAATTTCCATTAAACAAGACCTAATTTCATCAAGCTGGCCCGGCATTCATCGGCTTTGGCAAAGTCTTTGTTGCGGACCGCATCTTTCCAATCGCGATACAGCTGTTTCTGTTCTTCGGTTGGAGGCGTGATGCCAAGGTCAATGCCCAGAACGGAAAGCATGCCGGTTACGGATGCATACAGTTCATTGAGCAGGGTGTAATCCAGATCCCGTTTGCGTAAAGACTGGTTGAGTTCCTTGACGGTTGCCTGAAGAGCACTGATCGCGTTTGGGGTATTTAAATCATCTTCCATTGCATCCATAAATGTCTTCCAGGAAGCCTCATCTTTTTTCGATTCGGGGTTATACTGGTCAGCCAGGCATAACTGGAACAGGGCCTGACGGAGTGGTTTTTCAATTTTGCCAAGTTCTTTTACCGCGTTTTCCATAACGGTCTGGGAAATGGTTAATGGTGCCCGATAATGGGTCGAAACCATCATCCAGCGGCAGGCAGGACCACCAAATTCATCAATCAGATCTTTGGCCAGAATGACGTTGCCAAGTGACTTGGACATTTTGACTTTGTCTTTGCCGACATTGATCATGCCGTTGTGAACCCAGGTGTTGGCCAGTTTTGTGCCGTTGGCCATTTCAGACTGGGCAATTTCATTTTCATGGTGCGGGAACTTCAGATCCAGACCACCGCCATGAATATCGATCAATGGCTTTTTGAAGACATCCTGAATCATGACCACACATTCAGTGTGCCAGCCTGGACGGCCTTTGCCCCATGGAGAATCCCACTGAATGCCTTTGTCAGTCTTTTTCCAGAGGGTGAAATCCAGAGGATTTTCTTTTTTCTCGTTTTCATCAATCCGGGCACCGACCAGTAAGTCGTCAACTTTCTGATGAGAGAGTTCACCATATTTTTTATCGGCATTGACACGGAAATAGACGTCGTTGTCTTTAACGTAGGCTGCTCCGCTTTGAACCAGACCGTCAATGAAGTTGATAATCTTGTCCATGGTTTCGGTTACACGCGGGGTGTAATCCGGGTTTTTAGCACCAAGAAGCCGGCGGACTTCTTTATAGGCATCGATATAACGGTCAGTAATTTCTTTTTCTGTTTTGTTTTCTTCGATGGCTTTGGCGATGATCTTGTCATCGACATCCGTATAGTTGGAGGCATAGGTGACATCATAACCTGCAGCTTCTAACGTGCGGTAAAGCGTGTCGAAAACAATAATGGGCCGGGCATTTCCGATATGAGGATCGTTATAAACAGTTGGCCCGCACACGTACATCGAAACCTTATTGTCCGCTTCCATCGGTTTAAAGTCTTCGATTTCCTGTGTATAGCTGTTATAGAGCTTCATCATTCTAATTCTCCTAAGTGTAAAAAAAGGAAGCGTCAGCTTCCTTCGTTATTTTAACAGAATTTGTGTTTCCTTGGGCAAAGGCAGGTTTATGCCTTGAGCAGCTCTACAATCTCACCTTCATATGGTGTGTTTTTCAAGTGTTCCAGGGCTGGTTCGAGCCATTTGCGGGTATTGTCTTTGTCCTTGAGATAGCTGTACTGCAGACCGATCAGGTATTCAAAAGTGCCAGCCTGATTTTGGACGTTGGCAGGAATTTCTCCTTTTGCATCTTTGAGCCTTGCATGGCGTTCCTGAAGTTCCTTAATATACTTCGATTCTTTTTTCAGCAGAATTGAATACTGGATCTGCAGGTTTTTAGCCTGAATTTCACTGCCGTACTGCTCGACCATCTCCATCATATGACGGGCTTTTTTGATTTTGCCGGATTCCAGATACACATAGAAACCACGCTCCCCAAGCTGCGCTTTCTGCTTCTTGTTTAACCGCATGTTTTCCATGAACTGAACCTGTTCATCCGCTTTTTTCATTTCATTGCGCATTTCATACATCGAAAGCCGCATGGATTCCCGCTCAAAAGCCGAGAATGTGACTTTAGCCAGAAATGAATCCAGATGGCGGGTAAACAGGGTAAAATTATGAGCTTCCAGATCCTGCATCAGGCGCTGATAGTAATAGCGCTTGATCAGCGGTGGGACAAGTACAACCAGCAGGATAAAGACAACAACATACAGAAGATACATCCAGCCGCTCATCGACTCTGTTTATCCTCTTTTAATAATTCTGCAAACTGTTTGAGCAGATCTTCATCGATTCCCTGCTTTTTCATGCTTTCAATGTAAGCGACATCCAGATCATCAACATCTTTGGTCAGATCATCCCGTTCATCATTAACGAGTCTTTCGCGAATAGCCATATCTTCTCATATTCCTTTCATGCATATTCAATATCCAGAAACAGATGGTCTTTAACCATATTTCCAGAACCAATACACTCAATGTACAAACTTTGAAGGACTTTGCCAACCATAGCCGGCAATTTCCATCGAAAATCAAAAAGGAGTTATCAGTTGCTGCAATCGTTTTCTTTGTTTTGAATTCCAGTGATTTCATCCGAATACGGGCTCTGAAATCTGGAAATTAAAAAAAGAAGGCCCGAAGACCTTCTTTATTTAGTCATTGGAGGAAACTCTTATTTCTCTAAATCGTGTTCAGCGAAGTACTTAATTGTACGAACCATCTGAGAAGTGTAGGAGTTTTCGTTGTCGTACCAGGAAACAACCTGAACGAGAGTGTTGCCATCTCCAGTTGGAGTAGCCATAGTCTGAGTTGCATCGAACAGAGAACCGTAAGTCATACCGATAACGTCGGAAGATACGATTTCTTCAGTGTTGTAACCGAAGCTTTCGTTCTGAGCAGCAGCCATTGCAGCGTTAACCTGGTCAGTAGTAACTTCGCCTTCAACTTCAGCAACCAAGATCGTAGTGGAACCTGTAGGAACAGGAACACGCTGAGCGGAACCGATCAGTTTGCCGTTGAGTTCTGGGATAACCAGACCGATAGCTTTAGCAGCACCAGTGGAGTTAGGAACGATGTTCACTGCAGCAGCGCGGGAACGACGTTTGTCACCTTTTCTCTGTGGTCCATCCAGAGTCATCTGGTCACCAGTGTAAGCATGAACAGTAGTCATGATACCGGATTTGATAGGAGCCAGTTCATTCAGAGCTTTAGCCATTGGAGCTAAGCAGTTAGTTGTGCAGGATGCAGCGGAGATGATGTTGTCACCAGGTTTTAAGATTTCCTGGTTAACGTTGTAAACGATTGTTGGCAGGTCGTTTCCAGCAGGAGCGGAGATAACGACTTTTTTAGCGCCAGCGTCGATGTGAGCCTGTGCTTTAGCTTTGGAAGTATAGAAGCCTGTGCATTCCAGAACTACGTCTACATCCAGATCTTTCCAAGGAAGTTTGGAAGCGTCTGCTTCTTTGTAGATTTTGATTTCTTTGCCGTCAACGATGATGGAATCTTCAGTAGATTCAACTTTGTCAGCAAGTTTGTAAGTTCCCTGAGTAGAGTCATACTTGAGCAGGTGAGCTAACATATCAGGTTTTGTCAGGTCATTGATAGCAACTACTTCGTAGTTAGGATCATCAAACATCTGACGGAATGCAAGACGGCCGATACGTCCGAAGCCGTTTAAAGCAACTTTTACTGTCATGGTCAGTAAATCCTCCTTTAATAACGGTTTAATTATAGATTCACCTCCAATCGCTGTCAACGATGATCAGACTGTATGATAAAAGTCGAACAAACTATGGTCGTTTTTTCAGGTTAATGTGATCGCTTTAACAAATTAACTTTATTTTATCGTCTTTTTGCCATTATACCGTATATATAAGTGTCTTTACCGTACATTTTGGGAAACTCACAAACTTTATTTGGGAATTGTTTTATAATGGGGCAATAGTACCTCAGGTCTAAGAAAGGAATATTATGAATTATCAGGAAATTCTTGAGCTTCTTGAAAAAGACGCCCGTCTTACCCCTCGTGATCTGTCGGAAATTCTGATGGAAGACGAAACTGAAGTCCGTAATGCCATCGCTCAGATGGAACAGGATAAAATTATCTGCGGCTATCACACAGTAGTGAACTACAATAAAGCACTGCGCAATGAAAAGATCATGGCGTTCATCGAAGTCGGTGTCCGTCCTATGAAAGATAAAGGCTATGATTACACAGCCAATCTGATTGCCGGTTATCCGGAAGTCAATTCCATGTATCTGATCACTGGCGATAACGACTTTATCTGCCTGGTTGAAGGAAAAACTATGTTTGAAGTCTGCCAGTTTGTTTCGGATAAAATCGCCTGCATCGAAGATGTCCACTCCACAAAAACTCTCTTTGTTCTCAAACAGTACAAACAGAGCGGTGTTCTGACCGGAGCTGGCAAGCGCGATCTCAAAGAAGACAGACTGGTGGTGAGCTACTGATGAAACCAATCAACCAGACGATTGAACACTTAAAACCAAGCGGCATCCGTAAATACTTTGATCTGGCTTCCAGTATGGAAGGGGTTATCTCCTTAGGTGTTGGCGAACCTGATTTTGATACACCATGGCATATCTGCAATGCTGCGGTTGAATCTTTCCAGGAAGGAAAAACTCACTACACAGCTAACCGTGGTCTGCTCACGCTTCGCGAGGAAATCGCCCGTTACTCCAAAGAACGCTTTGGCCTGGATTACGATCCAGAAAAAGAGATTGTGGTCACTGTCGGCGGTTCTGAGGGCGTAGATCTGGCTTTCCGTACGCTGATCAGCCCCGGTGATGAAGTCATCGTTCTCGACCCGAATTACGTTGCCTATGAACCCGCTATTTTAATGGCTGGCGGCAAGCCTGTTTACATTACCCTGACTCAGGAAAATGACTTCAAACTTCTGCCAGAAGATCTTGCCAACGCCATTACACCAAAAACCAAAGCCATCATGCTCAACTTCCCTTCCAACCCAACCGGTGGAACCATGAGCCGTGAAGACTATGCCAAACTGGTTCCAATTTTTAAAGAATCTGGAATCTACATTATTTCGGATGAAATCTATGCTGAGCTGACCTTTGATGGTGAATTTGTTTCCCCTGCTTCTTTTGATGAAATCAGAGATCAGGTCATCATCATCAACGGATTCTCCAAAGCCTTTGCGATGACCGGCTGGCGTCTTGGCTATCTGCTTTCCAATCCATGGTTAAGCAAAATGATGACCAAAGTTCATCAGTTCATCATCATGTCCGCTCCAACTGCTGCTCAGATTGCTGCGATCGAAGCCCTCGAAAACGGGATTCCTGATATTCTGGCCATGCGCAAAGAATATGAACAGCGCCGCAACCTGATCTGCGCCAGACTGAATCGTATGGGACTGAAGACGAACGTTCCAAAAGGAACCTTCTACGTCTTCCCGAACATTACCTCAACAGGTCTGACTTCGGATGAATTCTGCGTTCAGCTGCTCGAAAGCAAGAAAGTAGCCATTGTGCCAGGAACTGCCTTTGGTGAACACGGTGAAGGTCATGTTCGCATTTCCTATGCCACAAGCATGGATAACATCAAAGAAGCCATGAACCGCATGGAAGAGTTTTTAACTGAACTTGAACTCAAACGTCAGGCAGAACTCAACGCTTCTGTGGATGAAATTGCTAAAGAAGTCATGACCTTAGCTGAAGAGCTTTAATCGACTTATTCAGGAATGCCGTCTCATCCCTTTCTTACTCTAAATTCAATAAAAACAGGCAGGAACAATCTGTTGAAGAGACTTTTCTTTGACAGGCTCCTGCCTTTATCATTTTTGCGGCCGACGGCGGCGAACAAAAAAGTTGTTCATTTAGTTAGCTAACACTAACTTAAATCACAAAAAACAGCCTTGAAAGATCGATTTCTCAATCCTTCAAGGCTGTTTGATTGTCTGGCGACTTCCTATTTTCGCTTTTACAC
>Ash_p2__coassemble_1830_pt1 | contig 14640 bp, 8 predicted proteins | sample Ash_p2__metabat2_low_PE_002 | metagenome-assembled genome bin Ash_p2
GAAGTCAACACCTTTCGTGAAATATTTTTAAGAATTTCACAATCGATGATTTCTTTGATATCTAAAGATGATTTGCGTCAGATCAGCAGCTTGGCTGCCGCGTTTTCTTAACGCTCAGTTACTATAACACCAGGTGGTATCCCGGGTCAAGCACTTTTGTGAAAATATTTTATAAACTCACAATTAGAAGACTTACAGAAAATCTGCCTTTCGGCTCTTTTCTGCGCCTTGTTGGCATTTCCACTGTCCTTCGAAGCGAAAAACAACTTATCTTTTATACCTCATTTGCCCTTGGTTTGTCAAATTTTTAATTTTTATCCAGGATATTCTTAAAAAGGTCTTGTTCAGTATCGAATTTTGCGGTGGAACAGAAGCCCGACACCGATTCAACACTCGCCTCAACTGCGTTACTCCCGGATCCTATCCTCTACAAACCAAAGCGGCAGCAATCCCTCCTGAAATCATCGCACGGAAAATTTCAGGGGGGTGCTGCCTATTTATTGCTGGATTCAGAAAACTTCCGATCAAAGCCTGGTGAGTTGGACGAATTGGATAGATTTCCATTTTCAGATTTTATGAAGCGAAAATGTATGATGGGGATCATTGGCGCATCGAAAAAACACTCTGCCTCCTTCTCGACCGACCGCATACAGCCTTCCGCCGCACTTTGGACAAGTCACCGGCTTTCTGGGATCACGATTCAGATATCCCTCCGCCATCTGAACCGTCACTGGATAGTACTTCTTACAGGCATCACAGGCAAGGAAAGGCTTGTTAAACTTTTTGGAGTACAGGAATCGAACCGCCCTGCCGCATGAGCATCTTGCCTGCGCACTGATATATCCCGCAAAAGAAGCCGACAGGCGAGAGGCAGCTAACGATAAATCTTCACTCACCTCTCGATCATCAACATTCAACATTTCGAGATACTGCTCAATTTCTAAAGCCGTCTCGCGATTGGACGTATAGAAGACCGGGAAGATCCGCTCTGTTCGTTCAGGTAATTTTTCTTCATAAAATTTTGCACAGCCAACTGAAGGCTGATTGATCCAGCATTCATTGCGGTCAATCAAAGTTGCGCTTTCCAATATATAACAAGAAGTACTGTACCGGCGCAGACTTTCGGGAAGTTCAGCTTTATCGTTGCATCGAATGATCAGTCGGCAGCGCCGGGCAGCGGATCCAAGAAGATAGGTGAGCCGTTCCCCATGATCTTTTGAAAAATTCCAGTTTGGAATGTCAATCCGAATTTCCCTGCGGGCACGGCTGATTGACTTCAGATATTCCACAAACAGCGCTTCAGAATTGTCTGCCGGTCGATAAGACCAGGGAAAAGACGGAAAAGAGGCCTCAGGAGTCGCCTTCCATAAGTCCTGTGGATGCTCCAGTTTTTTCTGTACAAAATCAAGGACATTGAGCATCTCTTTTTGGCAAAGATGAAGATACTGGCCATCATCTGCCTGCTGATCACATCTGTCGAGATCATAAATCGTTTTTAAAAGATTGTTATTGAGCTTTTTGGTATGAATATACTCCTGGTTGGAAATGAGGATAAACTGCTTTCTGGCCCTGGAAATGGCTACATTGATCAGTCGGGTAGACTCATTATTACACATGGTTGTTACCATTCCGCCTGGATAATTTTTTCCGTAGCTTTCCACAGTATCAAAAAGGATATAGTCACGTTCACTTCCCTGAAACTGGTGAACTGTACTGGCCTTGATCCGCCTGGAATTGAGAACATTTTCATTTGACTGATGTTCAGAATCGTTCCAGATCGAAAGCTCATTCAAGCCTGTCTGGTCCAGCAGGTTCTGGATGAGCATTGCCTGTCTGGCATAGGGCGTAATAATGCCAACGGTCCCTTTAAATGCACAATAAGCGGCTATCGTGACTGTCATCATAGCGCTGAGCAGATTGATTCTTGAACCCGAAAGTCCGGGCTGCTGAAAGTTTCCCAGTCCCGCAAGATCAAGAAATAAGAAGGGAACACTTTCAAATCTGGTCCAGGCCGGTAAAATCTCCTGCTCTTTTTCATCAGCCGGGCTGGATTCTGATCGTTCATCCTGATTCTGGATTTTCTTTTCTTCCTGCCCGCTTTGTGCAAGTCTTAACGGAGCCGTCTTCAACAAGGAGTTATATACAGAACAAGAAAGCAATTCGCTTAAAAAGGGCGGCATTCGATACTGCTCATTGAGCATGGTCAGCCATACGTGACCTTTTTGTTTCAAAACGGCATCCGCAATCTGGCAATACTGGAACAAATCGATATTCAGCAGCCCTTTTCGAGAAAATGTGATGGGTGAAAGCTGACGAAAATCTCCCAGACAGACAAAGCTTTTCGTTGCGCGGCTTCCCGCCTGTAAGATTGTCGGCACATCAAGCATACTCGCTTCATCAACAATCACCGTATCAAAAGGTCTGTGGAACAGTTCCAGTTTGGTTTGCTGGAGGGCAATGGTTGAAGCGACAAACTTTGCTTCGTTAATCAGTTTGGATTCAGCTATTTCCAGACGTCTGCGCAAAAAAGTCAGTTCGTCGCGAATACTTTCCCGCTCTTCATTGTCAAGTGGTGAAGAGAGCTCTTCGACAAGCCAGTCAATCCGCTTCACAATATCGGGATTTTGTTCCTTCACTCGCTTTGTAGAATACAGATCCGGATCTTCCAGAATCAAAGGATCACGCGGATAGCCATATCGAAGAATCGTCCCTGGATGCTGGTGGGCCTGGTCTTTCAGTTTCAAAATCGCTTCATCGACCGCAACATTGGCCATAGAAAGAAGCAAAACCCGGCGCCCTTCCTGGATTAAGGCACTGGCAATTTTGGCGATAGTTGTCGTTTTGCCCGTTCCGGGTGGTCCCCAGATAAAGCAGATCGGCTGACTGAGCGTTTTTTCAATCGCCGTCTGCTGGGAGGTCTGGAGTTCCTCGCAGATCAAATCAGAACTGGTGGGTGCCTGAATGAGCTGATCAAGCAGTTCAGGATTCTTTGCCGGCATCCCTCTTTTCATCCAGTCGATGACCGACAGCAGTCCATACAATGATTCTTCTGAGATTACCGCCATATTGATTTGCAAACCCAGATCCCGGCCAATCTTGATCACCACGGTCATTCCTTCGGTTTCAACCACCTGGCAGGAATACGTCTGCCCTTTGAGAATCAGACTGACCTTATTGCCTGCTGTAAACCGAAAGGTCGAACACGCAGTAAAACTGTAATAACAAGTTGATCCGCTTTCAATACGAATTCGCTTACCAGCCCGAACCTTCACGCCATCTGTATTTCCAGACATAATCTTATCGAGATCTGCCAGGGCTGCTGGCAGAAATTCGTCCTGAAATTCCTGCCAGGAATGAATATCGGGCACCTCTGGTTCCTGATCCTGTCTCCAGACTGGACAGATCCACTCTGACATCGAGGATTGAACAGAAATTGTCTTTGATGCTCCACTCTTTTCTTTCAGGGCGGTCCGTTCTTGTCTGAGCGATGACCGATCAGTCTGGTTTTTCTTCTGTTTATTCTTTGTCATACCCATCCCTCATCCGTATGGATCAAACTGTCCAGTCAATGTTATGGAAAAGCACACCTGCTTCTTGATCAGGCCTGACAAAAGGCCGGGCTTTGTTTCTTTTTTTGCCCGAATTCTGGCAGTGGTCCTTTTACCTGGCCCTTAGCCTCTGAAGAAAAATTATCATCGAATCCCAGAATCGATCCAGAAAGGCCGAACAATGATTCAGAAAATGCAATTTCCAATTCTTTACCGATTGTACAATACAATGATTTGTTTTATAAAAGATGTTTTAATTTTATAAACAAATTTGATAGAAATCGTGCTTTTAATCCAATTTATTTCCAGTTTTTGACCTTTCTCGTATGGTAGGCATCAGATTGCATGCGTCAGGCTTATTCTTTGTTTTCTTACAGCAGAACTGGGAATGACCGCATCAAAGCAGGTCGATTGGATTCGACTCAATCCGGCTTGATTTCATTCAGGCGGGCTGGATTTCTTTTCTCAGGCAGACAAACCGCGATTGGAAGACATCATATGGATTTAAAGGCAGACAGGTTACAATAAGGCTGATTCCAAAAAAACTCCATCAGCAGACCAGCTTTCATTCAGGGCACTTTTGCCTCTTGACAATCGCGATGCCTGACGTCTTTTGATGGCAGTTTAATTGAAGAAGGAGAAAAACTTGTCATGATTGATTATTCTCTTTGCAGTCAGCTGCGATCATTTTACGATCCTGCCCTGCCCGCCAACAGCATTCTTGTCAACCAGGTTGCTGCTTTATTCCATGCCGATCCCCATATTACCTGGGCCGGGCTATACCTGCTGAATCCTTTAACAGGCGATTGTTATGTCGACGCCTTTCAGGGACTTCCAGCCTGCATGAAAATTCCTGCCCATCAGGGAGTCATCGGGGCTGCCGTGGATGCCAAGGCTCCAATAGTCGTTTCCGACGTCCACAGTTTCCCTGGCCATATTGCCTGCGATTCCCGTACAGAAAGCGAACTGGTTATCCCGCTCAAGGTCTGCGGCAATCTTATGACTCTTATGGGCGTTCTCGATCTCGACTCGGATGTCCAGGGGTTTTTCGACCAGCTGGATCCGGATCTGATTGAAGAACTGGGCGAAATTTTTTCCCAGACTCTCGATCTAAATCTTCCTTTCTGATTTTTTCCGTGTTTGTTCTTTGAGCAACAGCTTTCCTCAAACATCAAGCACTTATTGGCTTTTAAGATGAAAAAACCTCCCGCTGCACCCGGACAGGATAAGACCGGATTTTAGCGGGAGGTTTTCTGATCTCCAATTTCTCGTTCCCTTTTTTATCGGGCGCTGCTTTTTATGAGCGAAGCCTTGATCGTCTCTTACAAAACAGAAACGACCAAAACAGGATCATTTTGATCAAAAAAGGATCATTTTCAGCTTGGGACATCGAATCCGGACCGAGTAGATCCCAGATTCATGCGTTTTCTGCTGGTTGAGACTCAACTTAAAAGTGGATTCAGTTCAGTTTTCAAGAGTCCAGGTCAGGCCGAACGAAGTTTGGCGTGACACTGTTTCTGGATGGCGTCAATGATGGCATTGAAGACAGTGTTGATCTTTTCTTCATTGAGGGTCTGTTTATCCGACTGGAAGGTCATGGTCAGTGCAATCGATTTTTCGTTTTCGCCAACGTGTTCTCCTTCGTAAACATCGAAGACATCGACATGGCGAACAACCGATTCCTTATCGAGTTTTCCGGAACGTTTGATAACATCAATGATGCGGCTTGCCGGCAGATCTTTTTCAACGACAAAGGCAAGGTCACGGACAACAGATGGGTATTTGGAAACCGGAACGAATTTCACTTTGGACTTTTTAGTCTTCAGAATTTTGTCCAGATCCAGTTCCGCGATCACTGCATTCTTGACGCCGATGCGTGCACCATAAGTTGGATGAATTTCACCCATCAAACCGATCAGATCTTTACCGATATACACTTCGGCAGAACGACCGGGATGGAAGTGAGTCGTGTCTTTCTTGTTTGGTTTGAAGTACAGACGATTTTCACCAATTCCCTGGCGCTCCAGCAGGACTTCAATCAGGCCTTTAAGCGTATAGAAATCCGCTGGGGTGCTGTCTTTGAGCCATTTGGTTTCATTGAGATTGCCTGTCAATACGATTGCCAGGTGTTCAATGACTCCGGATTTGCTGGTCAGTTCGGAGATCTCGAACAGGTTGACGTTTTTGTTGCCGCGGGCAAGGTTCCAGGCTGCGCTTTCTAATAAGGAAGGCAGAATGGATGTACGTAAGTAGCGGCGCTCTTCAGAAAGAGGAACCGGCAGTTCGAGAGATTCTCCAGTGGAGTAGATTGCATCTTCTTTTTTCGCACCGGAAATCAGAGTATAGGTGATCGCATCACGCAGACCATTTTCCGTCAGCAGAGTGCGGATGAAACGACGCTGGCGCTGCTGAGGATTCAGTTTTCCTTCGGTCATTTCCATCACGGGCAGAGTCGAAGGCAGACGATCATAACCGATCATGCGGATCACTTCTTCGGAAAGGTCAGCCATGCCTTCCAGGTCCGTACGGGAGCTTGGAACGGTTACGGTAATCGTTTCCCCTTCCACAACTGGCTGAAGGTTCAGACGTTCAAATACATCAACAACTTCTTCCAGACTGAATTCAGTGCCCAGACGGCCATTGAGCAGACCTAAAGTTGTGGTGATGGTTTTTGGTGTGAAGTTGGCAGAACCATATTCAACTGTTTTTTCAATTCCTTTGGCATCGGCGTATTCAACCAGCAGCTGAACAGCACGGTCAATGGCTTTTTTCGCTGCAAGAGGTTCGATGCCCTTCTGATAACGGATGCTTGATTCAGTATTGAGGTTCAGACGACGGGCAGTATTGCGGATTTTGACATGATCGAAGCTTGCGCATTCAAGGATCAGACCCGTTGTCGTTTCTTCAATTTTCGAGTCATCGCCACCCATAACACCGGCAATACCGATTGGTTTGTTTTCGGTGGTGATGACCAGATCTTCTGGCTGCAGGTGGTAAGTCACACCATCCAGAGCTGTATAGTCGCAATCCAGACCTTCTTTGACAGTGATTTCCTGCGCTGGCAGGGCATTGATGTCATAGAAGTGCATGGGCTGACCGGTCTCTAACATAACGATATTGGAAATATCGACTACGTTGTTGATTGAATGCATGCCGGAAGCCCGCAGCAGTTCTTTCATCCATGGAACGGATTCCTTGATGGTGACGGAGTTGATGACTTTGCCATAGAAGTGTGGGCAGCCTTCTGCTTCAGAGTGGATCACCAGACGGGTATCCACATCCGCACCCGCATCCGAAGCGCCTTCGTAGTCTGGCAGTTTGTAGTCTTTCTTTAAGATGGCAGCCGTTTCAGCAGCCATGTTCCATGCCGCCTGGCAGTCTGCGCGGTTCGGGGTTAAGGAAACATCCAGAACGGTGTCATCCAGTCCCAGATATTCTCTTGGATTGTCATAGCCAACAGGAGCATCTGCCGGCAAAACTTCAATACCGGCTAACTGTGCTTCGCTTAAAGAGTGTTTATCGACACCCAGTTCTGCTAAAGAGCAGATCATGCCGTTGCTGACTTCACCACGGATTACACCTGACTTGATTTCGCCTCCTGGCAGAACAGCACCAGGTTTTGCGACGATAACTTTCTGGCCGGCGGCAACGTTTGGAGCGCCGCACACGATTGGAACGACTTCATCGCCAATGTTTACGGTTGTGCAGTGCAGGTGGTCAGAATTCGGGTGATCTTTGCAGGTCAGAACTTCACCAATGACCAGGTTGGTTCCCTGGGACATTGGAATGACGTCTTCTACTTCAAATCCGGCATCGGTAATCGCTTTGGCGACATCGTCCATGCTCAAATCGCCTAAGTCCATGTACTGTCTGAGCCATTTTTCAGAGATTTTCATCGTTTGCCCTCCTTAGTCCATCCGATCAAAGAGTTCATTGAACCGCTGATCGTTGGTGTAGAAGTGACGGATATCGTCAATTCCATATTTGAGCATGGCAACACGTTCGATACCAATACCGAAGGCGAAACCATTCATCTTGGTTGAATCATAGCCGGCCATTTCCAGAACTTTCGGGTTGACTTCACCGGCACCCAGAATTTCAATCCATCCTGTTCCTTTGCAGGTTGGGCAGCCTTTGCCGCCGCACATATGACAGGAAACGTCAACTTCTACGGAAGGTTCTGTGAATGGGAAGAAGGAAGGACGGAAACGGATTTCACGTTCTTCACCAAACATCTTGCGGGCGAAGAATTCCAGGGTTCCTTTCAGGTCAGAAAGTGGTACGTGTTCACCGATGACAAGGCCTTCCATCTGCATGAACTGATGAGAATGCGTTGCATCGTCATCATCACGACGGTAAACCTTACCCGGGCAGACAACCTTGATTGGATTTGGGGCATCCTGCTCCAGAACTTTCATCTGGATGGCGGTTGTATGGGTGCGCAGCAGGTGTTCAGGATCCAGATATAAGGAATCCTGCATGTCACGGGCCGGGTGATCCTTAGGAATATTGGCTCTTTCGAAGCAATAGAGATCGTCTACCACTTCATCCCCTTCGATAACCTGGTAGCCAAGACCGATGAACAGATCTTCCAGTTCCTGTTCGATCAGGGTTAATGGGTTCAGGTTACCATGTGCAGGCTTGCGGCCTGGCAGAGTTAAATCGATCGTTTCACTGGCCAGTTTTTCTTCCAGGGCTTTGGCTTCTAAAGCGGTTTTCTTTTCGTCAAATAAAGCGGAAGTTTCGGTCTTGATCTGGTTGACGGCCTGACCGAATTCGCGTTTTTCTTCTTTCGGTACAGATTTCATCTGTTTCATCAGATCCGCGATTTTTCCTTTTTTCCCCAGGTATTCAATGCGCAGATCGTTTAAAGCTTCCAGCGAATCCGCTTCATCAAACCGTTTTGCGATTTCGCTTTTGAGCTCTTCAAAATTTGGCATAGGTTCTCCTTTCAAAAAATAAAAAAAGGACGAATGCGAAAACGGGTCTCCCCGCGGTACCATTTCGCTTCGTCCTGAATTGACACACTCTTTCATGATATCCGTATGAAACGGGGAGGTTTTATCCTCCTGCTCCGGAATGAATTCACAGACTCATGGCTGTCCTGTTTCACCAACCCAGGACTCTCTGCAAGCCGTTTGAATCTGCCACGGTTCCTTCGACGCTTGGAATCATTGTAACAATTCAGTGCTTTAAATCAACAACGGCCCTTTCAATTGACTCAAAATCGTGCCCTTTCTAAACTGAAACTATGAAAATCGAATCTACTCAAAATTCCACCATTAAAGCGTTATCCCGTCTTTTAACCAAGAAGGAACGCGATCAGTCCGGCAAGTTTTTAGTTGAAGGATGGCACCTTTTAGAAGAGGCCAGCCAGGCCGGGCTGCTTGAACAGGTTTATCAGCTTTCTGAACAGCCTGTCTTTTCCGATGCGCCAGTGACCTTTTGCTCACAGCCTGTTTTAAACAAACTCTCCGCCCAGAAAAGCGATGCCCGCTACATTGGTGTATGCAAAAAGCCCCAGCTCAGTCTGGAGTTCACACCCCGTAAAGTCCTGCTTCTCGATCATCTGCAGGATCCAGGCAATTTAGGCACGCTCATCCGCTCGGCCGTCAGCTTTGGTCTGGAGGCCATTTACCTGTCACCGGATTGTGCCGATCCATATGGTCCCAAAACCATCCAGTCCTCACAGGGAGCTCTGTTTCATATTCCTGTGATCAGCCAGGATTTAGCTCCAACAGTAGAAATGTTGAAGACCAATGACATTCCCGTTTTTGGTGCAGCTCTGCATCAAAACTCACAGGAACTCCATGATCTGGCTATTCCTGAATCCTTTGCGATCATGATTGGCAACGAAGGTCAGGGCATACGCCCTGAGCTGTTAGAAAAATGCTCCCAGCTTGTCCATATCGAAATGGCTTCGTTTGAATCGCTCAATGCTGCGATTGCCGGAAGCATTCTGATGTATGCCTTCCAGTTTCCATTTGGCAAATAGCCAAAGTCAGGAAGCAATACGAAGAGCAAAAACAAAGAAGCAAAAGGCATGGAATCATCTCTGCTCTGAACTCGTCTATTTTTTCCACTCAAAAAGCCGCTGGTCTTTCGATCGGCGGCTTTGTTCGTCTTAAGGTTTCAGTCCAATCGTTTGAGCTAGTCTTCTTTTGACAAAAGTCTGTCGCCCAGATAGATATTGTTAATACGGTCTGGTCCGACAGAAATCATCGAAACAGGAACACCAGTGAAGTCCTGAATGAACTGGACATAATCACGGGCTGCCTGTGGCAGTTCTTCCCATGTGGTGCATTTGGAAATGTCTTCTTTCCAGCCTGGGAATGTCTTATAAACTGGACGGGCTTTGGCCACATCCATCTGATCGGATGGAACATAGTCAACGATCTCGCCATCGATGTCATAACCGATGCAGGCTTTGATCTCATCGAGGCCGCCAAGAACATCGAGTTTGGTTAAAACGATGTCGGTCAGACCGTTGATGGTATTGGCATGTTTGATGACAACCAGATCTTCCCATCCACAGCGGCGAGGTCTGCCAGTTGTCGCACCAAATTCAAATCCATGTTCACGCAGCCAGTCTCCCTGTTCGTCGAGCAGTTCGGTTACGAATGGGCCCTCACCAACACGGGTGGAATAGGCTTTCACAACACCGATCACCTGATCAATTTTGGAAGGAGCAACCCCTGCACCAACAGTAACGCCGGCAGCGGTTGGGCTGGAAGACGTTACATATGGATAAGTTCCATAGTTAATATCCAGCATGGCAGCCTGAGCGCCTTCAAACAGGACGTTCTTGCCTTCATCAATCGCGCCGTTTACGACATGGACGCTTTCGATGATCATTGGAACGATCTGATCGTGAATGGCCGCAAAATCAGCTTCCAGTTTGTCATAATCCATCGGCTCTGCCCCATAGACACCGGTGAACAGTTTGTTTTTACGCTCTACGTTTTCTTTTAAACGTTCTTTGAAATGTTCAAAATCTTTAAATTCATGATACCGGATGCCAGTGCGGGCATATTTGTCCTGATAGCAGGGACCAATACCGCGTTTTGTAGTTCCGATTTTATGAGAAGCGGAATTCTCTTCAAGTTCATCCTGGTAGCAGTGATAAGGCATCAGAATCTGGGCCCGGTCTGAAATACGGATGTGATCCGTTGACATTCCACCGGCTCTCAGAGTTTCCATTTCCTTCAACAGAACAAACGGGTTGCATACAACTCCTGGTCCGATGACGCATAAAGCCTCGTCACGCAGTACACCGCTTGGCAGCAGATGCAATACGTGTTTTTTGCCATTGACAACAACGGTATGTCCCGCGTTATCTCCGCCCTGGAAGCGAACGACCATATCAGCCCGATCGGCCAGAACGTCTACGATTTTTCCTTTTCCTTCGTCACCCCACTGGGTGCCGACTACGACTTGGGTACTCATACTCTTCATATCTCCTTATCGATTTTGCACGAAACAAAACCGAATATAAGTATATCGAGCCTGATAGTAAAATCAAAACCTCCGGCGCCCATGTCCGTTTTCCTGACCAATTTGGCCGATCTGGCTCATTTATCTTTCCTCTTTCATTTTAAAGGGCATCTGCCCGGCATATTTTTCGAAGCTGCGTTAAAAATCAAAAGAATAGGCTGAAGGCCGTTTATGGCACCATACCAACATTTTCTGACTTTTTTTCCTTACTCGTCTGCAGAAAACTGCTCCCCTGAAAGGCATGGCTTCTCTCTTGTGCGAATCAAAGCAGAACAGGCAGAGCTTTAGTTTTCAGAGTAATCTGCTGCTGGTCAGATTTCTTACGCTGTCATCATACAGACGCCTTTCAATGTTCTTTTTAACATTACTGCCTATACTGTTAGTGGTTTGTTTTGGCAGGTCCATTTCCCTTTCCGGTTTGAAAACTAGACTCCATTGTGTATGCGCATCGTCCTGTTTTCTGAAAAGACAGGGCAGCCTTCAAAAGACAAAAGTCTGTAAGTGAACTGGAATGGCCGGAAACTGGATCGGCTATCGAAATCGTGATCGCAAGATCTTACGTGACCACAAAATGAAAAAGGAGTGAACTCTGCACATGGAATATTCCAACGAAAAATATTTCACGATCTCCAATCAAACTCATATTCCCGCCCCCGGTTTCGGAACATATCTGATTGATAACGAAACCGTCTGCCCGGTCGTTAAAGAGGCTCTGGATGCGGGTTATCGCCATATTGATACCGCCGCCTTCTATAAAAATGAAGAAGGCGTAGGAAAAGCCATTGCCGAAAGCGGACTGGACCGCAAAGACCTCTTTGTCGTCTCCAAAGTCTGGAACGACCACCGCGGCTATGACTTAGTCAAACAATCCTGCCAAGAATCCCTGGAAAGACTGGGGCTGGACTACCTGGATCTGTTTTTGATTCACTGGCCGGCCAATCCGGTTGAATATCCGGATACCTGGTCGCAGATCAATCAGGATTCATGGAAAGCGATGATTGATCTGTATAAAGAAGGTAAAGTCAAAGCCATTGGTGTGTGCAACTTTCTGCCTGAACAGCTCGATCCGCTGATGAAAATGGAAATTGTCCCGATGGTCAACCAGATCGAATTCCATCCCGGCTGCACATGGCCCGAAACGCTCGATTACTGCAAGAAGCATGGCATCCTCGTGGAAGCCTGGAGTCCGCTTGGACGCGGACGGGTTTTAGAAGAACCGCTGCTGCGCATCATTGCCAAAGACCATGGCAAAGACGTCGCACAGGTATGCATTCGGTACGCTCTGCAGAAAAATACTCTGCCTCTGGTCAAATCGGTTCATCCAGATCGCATCCAGTCCAATCTCGATGTCTTTGACTTTGAACTGACCCCTAATGAAATGGAAGCTATTGACGAACTGGAAGGAAAATATCCCGCCAGCCGAGACCCACTGACGACCGTCTTCAAATAAGAACAAGAGCAGATCAACCAAAAAGCTTCTCAGACAAAAGCGGCTAAGAGAAAAACAACCGGCCGCAAACTCATCTCAAAAAGAAGCAAAAAAGAACACGGCAAGCCAACAGAAATCATTTCTGTAAAGCTTGCCGTGTTTTCGTTTTCTGCATCATTGACGAATCAATGATGCATCAGGATGCATTGCATATCAGACTGCACGGTCTATCAGGATGTGTTTTTAAATCAAATTACCCAATCATCGTTTTCAGATCATCGTCCACTTTGGTAATGCCGCCGATGTTGAAATTGTTGATCAGCACTTTGAGTACATTTGGCGACAGGAAAGCAGGCAGAGTTGGTCCAAGATGGATGTTTTTGACGCCAAGATATAACAGCGACAATAAAACGATGACGGCTTTCTGCTCGTACCAGGCAATATTGAAAGCCAATGGTAAATCGTTGATGTCTTCCAGACCAAAGATCTCTTTGAGTTTTAAAGCGATTAAAGCTAAAGAGTAGCTGTCGTTGCACTGACCGGCATCCAGAACACGCGGAATGCCGTTGATGTCTCCCAGATCAAGCTTGTTGTACTTATACTTCGCACAGCCTGCCGTTAAGATGACGACATCTTTTGGCAGTTTCTCAGCGAATTCTTTGTAATATTCGCGGGATTTCATGCGGCCATCGCAGCCAGCCATGACGACAAATTTACGGATGGCACCGGATTGAACTGCTTCTACGATCTGATCGGCCAGCGCGAAAACCTGATTGTGCGCAAAACCCCCGACAATGGAGCCCTGTTCGATTTCAACAGGCGGCTTGCACTGCTTAGCCTGTTCAATGACTGCCGAGAAATCTTTTTCTTCTCCGATTTCGCCTGGAATGTGGCGGCAGCCTGGATATCCGGCTGCTCCTGTCGTCCAAAGACGATCTTTGTAGCTGTCTTTTGGCGGAACGATGCAGTTGGTGGTCATGACGATTGGGCCGTTGAAGGATTCAAATTCGTCTTTCTGCTTCCACCAGGCATTTCCGTAGTTGCCCGCAAAATGATCGTATTTCTTGAATGCTGGATAGTAGTGGCCCGGAAGCATTTCCGAGTGGGTGTAGATATCGACACCGCTGTCCTTGCTCTGTTCGAGAAGCATTTCCAGGTCACGTAAATCATGACCGGAAATCAGAATCCCTGGACGATTGCGCACACCGATTTCCACTTTGGTGATTTCAGGATTGCCATAGGCAGTGGTGTTGGCGGTATCGAGTAAAGCCATGCCATCGACACCATATTTACCGGTTTCCAGGGCTAAAGCGACCAGATCGTCAACGCTCTTTGAATCATCAAGCGTCTCGGCCAGGGCGCGCTGCATGAATGCATCGACCTCTTCATTGTCTTTGAGCAGTGCGTTGGCATGTTTGGAGTAGGCTGCCAGACCTTTTAAACCATACGTAATCAGTTCGCGTAAGGAACGGATATCTTCATTTTCCGTAGCCAGCACGCCAACCTTTGCAGCCCGCTCCATGTATTCCTCTGTACTGCCCTGCCAGAAAGAGGCCTCTGGAAGTGTGGACGTGTCTGCCACCTGTTCGAGCAGCTCTTTTTCTTTTTCGAGTGTCTTTTCAATACGCATCTCAATGACTTTCTTGTCGAAGTTAGCATTGGTAATGGTGGTAAACAGATTCAGGGTGATGAGATGGTTGACATCCTGATCGATTTCTTTTCCTTCTTTACGAAGCTGGGTAGTGATTGCACTCAGACCCTTGGTGGTATTGATCAGAAGATCCTGCATAGCGGCAACCTCGGAAGTTTTTCCGCAGACGCCAACACGCGTGCAGCCGCGGTTGCCCGCAGTCTCCTGACACTGGAAACAGAACATTGTTTCTTGATTGTTCATCGAATTCTCCTTTGATTGGTCTTACCAATATTGTTTTCAACAGCATCTGCTGTTTTCGCCTGCCAGCGTTTTACAAAGAATCCTCTCTTTTCTAAGCGCTGGCTGTATGGATATTGCATCCAGTCTGAATCCGGTCCTCAATGCGCACACAAAAGGCTGCAGCAGATAAAAAGGCCGCAGTCTTCCTTTGCTGCATGACCGATATCAGATTAGAACTAACTGTATTTCAATAGAGAAACAATTATTCACTGCAGAAAAATGGTGTTTCTCGCCAT
>Ash_p2__coassemble_2055_pt1 | contig 12715 bp, 9 predicted proteins | sample Ash_p2__metabat2_low_PE_002 | metagenome-assembled genome bin Ash_p2
GTTCCCGTATGGCGTTCCCATTCCGAATCCATCACCGCAAAATGCAAAAAGCCGGTCGATCTGGATGTATGGCGCGAAAAACTGGCTGATTCCCAGGGGGTTGTTTTGCGCGATGATCCGGCAAACAACATCTATCCAATGCCAATCGACACCACCAATCAGGACGATGTCTTTGTCGGCCGTATCCGCTATGACCAGGCCGATCCGGAAAAGAAAACCGTCAGTCTGTTTTGCTGCGGCGACCAGATCCGCAAAGGTGCGGCTTCCAATGCCGTGCAGATTCTTGCCCGCCTGATGGAAAATAATTAACAAACCGAATCCGAGAGGTCTTTTCGGCAAAATCCGCCCCACTCCATCAAAATCATACAAGATGCCAGACTCTGGCATCTTTTTTTGCAGGAATTTCTCACCGGATCCTTCTAACCATTATTCTGAAAGTATCAATTCTGTTTTTTTGCTGGAAATGACTCATTCTGTCTAAAGGCTGCGTATATGAAAGTGAAGCGGCGATTATAAGACAATGGCAAAGTTCAAGGCAAAAGCAGCAAGGAGATCCTTTCTAAAAACAGGCCTTCCTTTTCAAAAAGGATCCGCTTTTCGTTTCAGAATTTTCCTGCTGCTGCCCAAAGGCAAAAAGATCTGGTTATTTCTCGCGGGCAGCCAGAATCCAGTCCTCACATGCCAGTGTGGATGAACCGTCACTTCGTTGCATAAATTGTCTTTCAACAGATACAGCCAGAAAGATACATTCGTTTTTTTGAAAGGTATCTTCCGGCAAAAGAGAAGGAGAGAAAAAATGAAAATCAAGGAAATTTCTCAGGGATTGAAAGCCTCCGGCTACATTCCCTCTTTGCAGATCAGCTATGCAGTCAAAGCAGCCATCGACTGCAATACGCCGCTGCTGATTGAAGGAGACCCAGGGGTGGGCAAAACGCAGCTGGCCAAAGCCGTGGCCAACATGCTCAATACCGAACTGATCCGGGTTCAGTTTTACGAAGGACAGACAGCCGACAAAATCCTGTTCGACTATGACTACCAGCGCCAGCTGCTGACCATCCAGGCAATTTCTGCTTCATTGCAGGAAACACTCAAAAACAAGTCTATCGATGAATGTCTGCAGGCAGTCAGCGGCCTGAACTTTTACAGTGAAGACTTTCTGATCGAGCGGCCTTTACTCAAAGCTATTCGCAGTAACAAACGCTGCGTCCTGCTTCTTGACGAAGTCGATAAAGCTTCCGAAGAAATCGAATATACGCTGCTCGAATTTCTGGAAGACTATTCCCTGTCGATTCCGCAGCTTGGAACCGTTCATGCCGATGAAAAAACAAGACCGATTGTTATCCTGACCTCCAACCGATACCGGGAGCTCTCCCAGGCTTTACGCCGGCGATGCAGTTACCTGTATATTCCGACAAAAACGAAGGGCGAAATGTTAGAAATTCTCAAAGCCAATGTTCAGGCAAGTCCAGCCCTGCTTGAGGAAGTGGCCAAAGTCATGGTTGAACTGGCAAAACAGTCGACCAGACTGCATCATGTTCCTTCCGTTGCGGAAGCGATTGAATGGACCAGACAAATGGTATCAGCCGTTGATGACCCCAATGTAAAACTGGCCAGTACGCTCGGCGCCCTGTTCAAAGACGAAGAGGATTACCAGCGCTTTGTAAAATCAAATGGAACCTGTTCTTCAGTTTTTGATCCCTGCAGCCAGATTCTTGCCAGCATGGCGCTGCAGACTGAATCTGAAGAGGCTTCTGAAGAAACTGAAGAGACCTCTGGAGAAATGGGATGACTCAGACTTCTGAACAGAATGGCTTTCTGATTGAATTTTGCGACTTTCTCAACCAGAATGGGTTTTCTGTATCCTCCCGGCAGCAACTTTCTGCGCTGGACATGATCAGTCAGGTTGAAATTGAAAGCGATCAGCAGACAGAAGAACAATCTGATAAGAAGAAAGACCAGAAAGAAAAAGACGATTCACTGATCAGAATCTTCAATGTGGTCTTTTCAAAAACGCCTGAGCAGACGACCTTGCTTCCCAAGCTTTTTCACTATTTTCAGGCAAACCAGGAAAGAATTACCCACAAAAAAGAAGAGGATGAACAGCATCACATCCTCCAGGGCATCAAAAGCGACTTAAACATGCGCCTGAAGGCCATGAAAGCAGAAAGCAAGAGTGAGCGGGAAAAGCTGGAAGAGCGGCTCAAAAAAGAAGCCGACCAGAAGTTTGACCAATGGTGGGAACAGGAATTTTCAAAGTCCTTTGACAAGATCGAAAACTCGCTTCGACTCATCAGGCAGCTCCAAAAAAAGCTCGAAGAATCCGGCTTTCAAAGCTTTCCCCAGGCGACTACAGAGCTTGGCCAGGTTCTGGAAAAGACCAGAACAGCATCACCTCAGGCTTTTGGAAATTTTCTGCTTGGCAGTCAGTATCCGGCAGCCATGGAACAGGCTTCTTCATGGATTCTGGATTCTTTTCAAAAAAACGACAAGGCAGCCTGCACTTGGCAGGGAGCGATCAGTGATCTTCTGATCCTGGTCCGCCTGGAGATGGAAAAAATGGAGGCTGCCAGCGCTCAGAAACGAAACGAGCTCAACCGCGAAATCAAGAAGCAGCTTTCGCGCTTTGATGCCGAACAAAACAAACGAGCCCGTGGCATGGCGGATGAGATTCAAAAGACACAGAAAAGTATTGATGAGATCGTTCGCAAACAGAAAGAAACGGTGCCTGACTTTATCAAAAAGCTCGCTGCTCAAAACCATCGTCCTGAATTTGACGGCGGTACCTCAGCCGTCCAGACTCTGCGCCAGGACTTTTTGATGGATGATGGGCTTTTGCAGACAAACCTTACAAGCTTAAGCGCTGAAGAACAAAAGCAGATTTATGAAGCCATCCGCAAAAATGCCCTGGCCTTAAAAACGCGGATGCGCCGAAACATTCAAAGTACGGAAAGAAGAACTCTGGATGTGGGAGCAACCATTCGCACTGCCTGTAAAACAGGTGGAATCCCGCTGCAGCTGCAGTTCCGGCAGCCTCGTCCCAACAAAACCAGAATTGTCCTTGTTCTGGATATTTCCGGCTCCTGTATCCGTGCCAGTCAGATGATGCTGACCCTGCTGCATTCTCTGGTCGATGTCTTTCCCGGCGGAATTCAGGTCTTTGCCTTTGTCAATTCGCTGTATGACATTTCCCGCATCATGGAAACCGAAGATGTCAACGAAGCCGTTCGCCAGGTCTTTGCGATCATTCCAACCCGCGGGGTGTATTCGGATTACAGCAAACCGCTCCAGACACTCTGGAAAGAGCACAGACAGGCTTTTACTTCAGAGACAATGACCATCTTTATCGGAGATGCGCGCAACAATCGCAATGAATCCTGTGAAGGAATTTTTAAGCAGATCTCCCGCACCAGCAAAGTGTGCTGGTGGCTGAATACCGAATCGCCAAAAGAGTGGAACACAGCGGATTCCATTGCGGGAATCTATGGACAATACGCCAGAATGATTCCTGTTCTTTCGACCGAAGATCTGCTCAATTTCCTGAAAGCGCTTCATTAACCACAGATAACTCTTGCTACAGAAAGGAGGACAATTTTGAGTAAGAAGTATAAAAAGAACCTGCAAAGCTGGCTGGAACAGCATCCGGATTTTGAAAATGATATGAAATCCAGGCTGAATGATCTGCTCAAAGACTCCATGGGGCCGCTCTATGATCCAAACTCTTCAAAGATCACAGGCTTTACAAGATGGACGAATAATGGCTGCTGCTATGAGGCTGTATTACGGCAGGACGATCTGCAGGTGCAGGTTAAACAAAGCCTCACCTGGCCGCTCATTCAACAATACAAAAAAGCCGGAGAGCAGGCTGTAATTGAAAATCTGTGCCAGGGACTCTGTGCCAGTTTTCGCCAGGCGGCCCCTGATAAAAGTGAGCAGCTTATCCGTCCTCAGATCCTGAAAATCCTCTGGAACGAGTTGATCGCAATGGTCGAAAACCAGGATCCAGTTTTTCAGGGACTGAAAGCTACCATTACACGTTCTGAAGCTCTCGATGGTCAGGGAATGCTCAGATATCGATTAAATTTATTTACCTTGGATCATGTGAGGCTGCTGGCCGACAGACCCTTTGGACAGCTCAGACTAGGTTCGATCTCTGAACAGACCTGGTTTCCTGATTTTGGCCGAATCATTATTCAAAACCCGGTCTTTGGATTTTTTGCGATTGACCATAGTACAGAAGGGGAAGTACTCACGCCTGAGAACATTCATTCCGTACTTACAAGCTTTATGAATGAACAGATTACGACAGCTCTTTCTCATCCAGTTAGACTGACCCAGTCCTTGAGCGTTGATACCCACAACAATCTGGCTTTGATTGACCGTACTTCTCTGGACTATATCTTCCCTCTGACTATTCTTCCAGGTCTTGAAAAGTGGCGGACGTTTACAGAGAACATTTTGAAGCAATGGACTCTGGTTCCTGAAATCTGGCGAGTGCCAGCAAAAACCATTGAAGAATGTCAGGTTGTCTACAATCCTCAAGAACCGGGGATTGTCCGGATTCAATCCGACATTGCTTCTGCCACTTTATATCTGAATGATCCAGAACAAAATGAATTTCAGATGGATGAAAGCATTCAGAAGGAATGGAAAAAACGAGAGAAACCGATCTTTAAGCAAGCCTATGCGCAAGCGGAAAATCTGCTTGCAAGGGCCAGACAGGCCAGCTGCCAGCTGAGTCGAAAATCGGGAAGCGGCTTAATGAGCGGGAAAGGAAAATTTGTTCTTTGCCGCGGCAGACAGGAAGCAGAAGTCATCCTGAGCGGCCCATCCTATTCTAAAAATTACGAAGAATGGCTGGCCAATATCTCTTCGCTTCTTGAAGATCCTCAGAACACGCTCAAAAGTCTTGTCAGTGACAAACAGAATTCTCAATTCGTGGAAGCAATGGAAAAGCTGGATAACCTGATTCAGCTGGATATTCTGGAATGCTTTTCTATTCATCCAAAAATTCCCCTCAATTTTCTGGTGAAGTGCCTGACAGATCCCTCGGCCTTTCCAAACTATGAGCGATTTCCAGAAAAGAAGCGCGGCCAGTATCAGGACGTTCTTTCAGAAGACAGAATTCGAATGGAAGTCCAGAAAATGGATGCCAGAAATCTTGTCCGGATCCGCTCGGTCACTTCCTACAACGGCGGCTGGGGCGGAAAAGAATATGATGCGGTATTCCTGCTGGCAGGTGGAAGAGATCTTTGCGCCGCACTTCAAAAACCAGTTTCAATCGACCAGGAAGCTCTTCTTGAAAAGATTCAGTCTCACACTCCGCTCCATGAACTGGAAGTCCTGTATTTCCTTCCAGCTTTTGTCAAAAAGCTCAAAACCCAGCAACCCGTTCAGCCCGCTGAATGGGCTGCTGCTTTAACGGCGGTATCTTCGGTGGGGCTTCTCAGTCGGATTCCTGATGAGATCACTTCAATGGCAGAATTCATCCCTGAGCTTTTGAAGCCGGCTTTTCGAGCCCGAACGGAAATTCTTCGTCTGCAGAGCAGTCATCAGCACCGTGCCTGACAGAAAACGAAAACAAGTTCTCTGCAGCTTGGAAACTTCATCAACCAGAAATCAAAATTCTAAGAACCAATCCATAACCAGAAGGCTTCGGCCTTCTTTTTTGCATCCTTTCCCGCGCCAAATCGGTGTGGTTTTGAGCAGATCTGTTAAGGTAAAAGCAGAAATTCCGATCAGATCCAGGATCTTGAATGCAGTCATCAGATTCATGATGACAGGACCAGAATCGATCGCAGCCAAATCCAAAATCCAGAAAAGATCAAACAGAACAACATTCTGCCCGCCTGTAACTGTGCCGAAGCGGCAGCAGATGGTGCTGATGAAAAAAGACAAAAAACTGAAAGGGGGAACGCGCAGAAACACGATAAGAAGTGAATCTGCGTATTTCAATGAAACTGACTCGAATTGTATTGACCGGAGGGCCTGGCGGCGGCAAGACAGAAGCTCTGAGTGAAATGAGAAAACGATATGAAGAGAAAGGCTATCACGTCATTGTGACGCCGGAAACCGCAACGGAAGTCATCCTGGCTGGACTGGGTCGTCCATCTTCCATGGATAACTTTGATTTCCAGACCCTTGTCCTCAAACTCCTGCTCTATCGTGAAGACGAATTTACCAAGGCTGCTTCCCTGCTTCAGGACGGAAAAGATGTCTTGATGATCTGCGACCGGGGTGCTCTGGATGGCTTTGGTTTTCTTGAACCTCCTTTATTTGAAAAGATTCTCAAAAACGCCAATCTGACCAAAGAAGATCTGTATGACCGCTATGATGCCGTCTTCCAGCTCGAAACAGCGGCCAAAAGCACCCTGGACTCCTATACCCTGTCCAACAATGCAGCCCGGACGGAAAACAAAGATGAAGCTGCCGTCGAAGATGATGTTCTGTATGAGACCTGGTGCGATCATCCTCACTATTTCTTTATCGGGGCTTCAGAAACGATTGAAGAAAAAATGGATCTGCTGGAAAAAGCGATCGATTTTTACCTCGACAATCAAAAAGAAGCCAAAGACCATGCTGGTACAGAATCTGCCAAGACAGAATCCAATTGAGTCGGTTCACCTATTACTCCTGATCGATTCTTTTCCGATCAAAAAGAAAATCGAGATTTTCCTTCGATATGCCTTCGATGGAGAATCTCGATTTTTCATTAGACAATGTTGGAAAAAGAGACTGCCTGTCTGCTGTGGACTGGATCAAACCGAGCCTTGATCGAACCGATATTTGGACAAACCGAACTGATAACGTCCATCCTGCAATCAATCGAATGGCAAAGAGAAGCCATAATGGTCATTCTTCATTCCATTGCGAAGATAAAACGCATGGGCTCTGGTGCGGCGCTGGTTGCTGGAACATTCAATCTGAACACAGCCCCTTTCTTTGGCAATCTTGCAGGCTTCATCAAACAAGGCTTGTCCTACTCCCCCGGATCGGGATTCCAGACTGACTACCAGCTCGAGAAGCTCTGCGACCTTGGCACTATGATGAAGCAGATTTTCAAAGCGGATGCCCGCAAAGCCAATCACCTGTTTTTCTTTTCTGGCTACCAGTAAGGCATATCGGTCAGGATTTTGAAGCATGGACCGATAAATTTCTTCAAAACGTTTTTCGTTCAGCCGGCACTCTTCCAAAGTGCAGATCAGTTCATAGACAGATGGAAGGTCTTTGAGCCGGGCTTTTTCAATTGTAAGTTCCATGTTGATTTCCTCAATTTCTCAGATTCTTCTTTTGGTTTAAAGACCTGAACTTTTCAAAAAATGTTCCTTAGGCTTCTTGACGAGTGCCTCAAGAAGCTGAAACTAAATCGATTTAGTTTTTAAAACATCTTAATAAGATTAAATATATAACTCATAAAGTCTATGGTGTCTTTATGATCCTAAGGAACACGTGTTCCTTAGGATCGATATCTGCAAAACGTTAAAAAGCAATATATTTTGCATATATAAAGCGTTTCTGAATCAAATATATAGACGCGGTTCAACTAAGGAACACAGACGTGCAAAGTTCAGGTTTAAAGAATATACCTGTTTTGGTTTCATCGCTTGGTGACCATCCTTGCGTTTTAAAGATTTGCTGGTGGAATCGTTTATTTCTTTGAAAGAAGCAGCGGTACCAAGAAAAGCCTTCTGTCTTCCCTGTTTCCAGGCAATGACAAAAGGCTTACGAAATTCAGAAGGCGAAGAAATCAGTCTGCTTCAGACGTTGAGTCGGATGGATTTTCTTTTTCGTCCGGGCTTTCCGAAGATGCAGCATCTTCGGTTGTTTGAGAAGAAATTTCTTCAGAGGTGGAAGGAGCTGCTTCAGTTTCTGAAGGAGCAGTTTCAGCTTCCGGGGTCTGTGAAATCACTTCCGGCGCTGTCTCTGGTTTGGGAACAGCTGGCGTTTCAGGCTGTGGGTTAGCAGCTTCTGGCTTTGGCTGTTCTGGTTTTTCTGGAACAATCACAGACTGTTTTGGAACTGATTTTGAAGAATCTGGTGTTTTCGGCAGATCTGTTGTGGGGTTTGAAGTCGTCGTCTGGCTGTGGCCGGTTTTAAGAACATAAACCATCGCAACCACAAATGAAACAATAGCGGCCAGAATCAGAACCCAGAATCCAGAGCCAGGGTGAGTCAGATGGATCGATTCCATCAGATCGTGGCGGTCAAAATAGCCATAGTATTCGTATTGGATGACGGAAGACACTACGGATCCAACAAAGAATGTAAAGATTGATTTAATCAGCAGAATGGCACCCGCAATGACATCACAGGCGAGTACGGCTGACTTGCGGTTGAGGATAATAAAGCCGCATTCAATCAGTTTGGCAATCAGAATCAAAGCACCCGAGACGCTGCCGATCAAAGCAAAGTTCACGACTTTGACCCCTCTGAATCCATACCAGGAAAATGGCATGCATAAGCCGATGATGGTAATCAGCGCAAACAGTAACAATAACAGACGGTACGTATGTTCCTTTTTCTGGCCGGGCTGAGGATGGAGCAGGTTGTTCCAGCCTTCTTTAAACCCGGTTTTCATATTGCTTACACTCTCTTTGTGCAGCTCCGAGGCCTTGTCAAAAGCAGGCGGGACCTGGGTTTTATCATTGGGCTGACCAGATTCTTCTTTCTCATTTTGTGGACGAGGAGGAATGCTCTGTTCTGACTCAGACTGACCTGGAAGATCCGGCATCTTGTAAGAGCGCTCTACGGGTTCAGAGTCTGGCTTGGTAAAATCAACCGCTTCATTTTCCGAAGACTGGCTGACAAGAGGAGTTCCGCATTTGGAGCAGAACTGATCATCATCCCTGGCTTCGTGTAAGCAGTTTGGGCATATTTTCATAACTGTCTCTCTTTCTTGACAGAATCAACATTCTGACGGAGTTATTCATCGGATCATGCAGTCTTCATACTTGATCCGAAATCGCCTGAATTGACAGACGTTGTATCTTTATTGTATCGATTTGACAAGATTTGCCGTCTAACTTGCACGTAAGATACAAACACATTCTCAAAACTGCCTGTTTTAATCGCTTCCACTGTATATTTTCTCGCTTTTTTCTCGCTTCTCCATCTGGTTTCGATTTCTGTACAAATCCATGCAGGGATGCTTCCATCTGTCTGGACAATCAAGCCGCCCCTGAACAGAATGAATTCAGTCTGAATGGATTTGACTGGATTTGGTTTTCCCGTTTTCAAACAATGAAACCTGTATGCGCCTGTGAGCATCAGCGGAATTCAAAATACGAGGTTTAAAGAAATTCAGAATGCAAGGATTAAAAGCATTCCTGCTGCGGGGATTAAAGTAGGATGGAAGATATCTTCATCTTTGAAAGGAGATCTGTTATGGCCGAACTTACGAAAGTTACGCATCCGTTTGATCCGATTTATGACGCCCAAAGTCAGGTTCTGATTCTTGGCTCCCTGCCCTCTCAAAAATCAAGAGAACAGAATTTCTTCTACGGTCATCCCCGCAATCGATTCTGGAAAGTTCTGGCCGCTGTATTTGATGAGCCTGTTCCAGACACCGTCGAAGCCAAAAAGAAACTGCTGCTCACTCACCATGTGGCCGTATGGGATGTCATTGCCAGCTGCTCGATCAAGGGATCCAGTGACGCATCCATTACGGATGTTGTCCCGACGGATCTGTCCACTCTGCTCGAGAACTCCAGGATTCATACGATTCTTTGTAACGGACGGACAGCTGAGCGTTACTACCTGAAATTTCAGTATCCAAAAACTGGAATTGAACCGGTTTTTGTTCCTTCCACGTCACCAGCCAATGCGGCCTGTTCACTGGAAAAACTGATCAGTCTCTGGAAGCCTGCACTGCAAGATGCTCTGGATGAGCAGAAATAAGAAAACGCCCGAGATAAGGAATGCAAATCTGGCTTTACGCACTTGAATCAGTCGTAAGCAGGAATGAACATCCTGTTTTGCGGGACCCCGCTTCCAACCTTGAATTGGTCTTCATGGTAAAAGAATCGATGAAGGAATCAATACAAATAAACCGTTCACTATTTTTATAGAATTAATTTTATATCGTATAGAGTTTTGTAATTTGAAAACCAAAAATTTTTTGAAGAATTGATGAAATAGACTTGCTATTTTGGTGAGATCAAGTAGAATAGTCTTCGGTTCAAGGGAACACCTCACCGAGAGCCAAGCCGCTTCGAAAAAAAAGAAAATTTCTTCTTTACAAAACATTCGAAATACGGTATATTAAATAAGTACTCGTTAAGAAATAAATCACCTGAGGACGTGGTGGAATGGCAGACACGCTACTTTGAGGGGGTAGTGAGCTTAGCTCGTGTGCGTTCAAGTCGCATCGTCCTCACCATTTCGAAAGTACACTCTACGGATATTCCGTAGAGTTTTTTATATTGTTCCTTTATCTTTCCGGCTGGTCCATATCGATATAGACCAGCTTTTTTCTTTATCCCCCCTTGCCCCTCCTCTCTTTTCTAATGATTCATTTCCGGATCGGCTATTTGGATTTACCGATTCAGGATCAACTGATTTGGGATTCCCTGATTAGCCATACTCTTTAAGGCAGCCTGCTGCAACATTCCTTTCATTGACCCTTACCGCTATCAATTCTTCTTAGACTGCCCACAACAAAAGCCGCAGATTCAATGGATTTCATCCAGTTCATCTGCGGCTTGTTTTATATTTATTTTTGACTGTCAGGGCTTAATCGAGCGATTTTGACCTTTTCAGTCCTCTGCTTCCAGATCATCAGCCCGGTGCATAAATTCATCCCGGCTGATTTTTCCTTCGATATAGTCTTCAGCAAGTTTCAGCTCTTTCTCACTGGCCACTTTACCACCAAGACTGGCAGCAGCAAGTTCCTGTTCTACAAATAACTTACGGTCTTCTTTTGTTTCCGGACAACTCATGATATTGGCTCCTTTTCTATTCCATTCACATTCCTTCTTGAAAGGAGGACAGGGATAATTCTCTCTTTTCATGATGAACGAAAGAAGCCAAAAATGCTGGTCTGTTGCCTGTCTGAACAGCCAGGTTTGAAGTCCGCAAACTATTCAAAGCAATCATCTTTCCTGCACCCTTGTTTTGCGCTTCTTTCCTGCTTTTTCTGGATGGTCAGGACGGCAGACCAGAAAAAATCCCGTATCTTCCCTGCCGCAATCGGCATAGACGTAGATACGGGAGTAGATACGGGCAAAGTAAAGAGCCGGTTTTACCAGATGTAGGCAGGCTCCTGATTGTTAATCATTCCGGTCCAGAGTTCATCGACCGTAAAGACTTTACGGCCTTCATTTTGTTCGTCCTGCTGGTCGTAGCTTGGATCAATGAAATGAAGCTGGGTCAAAGTGCCATTTTCATCCAGTTCGATTCCATAGATCAGTCCTTCATGAACAACATGCGCATACGAGGGACCATATGTATTGGCAACATCAATCTGGACAAAGACGGGTGCTCCGGCCTGAATATCGCGAATGACCCGTTCGCAAAAAAGAGCTTTATCTTCTTCAGTTGCCGCATAAGGAGTCAGTCTGGTCACCTGATAGCCAGGATCATCCGGTCCAGTGGCCACAGGGGCATCATAAAGAAGATTAGAGGCAACCCGGGCTACATCTTCGGGTTCAGTTCCCACTTCTTCCTGGGTATTCATCAAAACCCCAAGGTCATACTGCGTTCGATAGACGCCATGCGATTCGAGAATCATCTGCAGGCAGGCTGGCGCACAATGCCAGTTGGTCTCTTGGACTTTTTGCGGCAGTGAAATCTGAATCGACTGCGGACCGGTAAGTTCGGACGAGGATGAGGAAGTATGCGAACGATCAGTATGATTTCGCTTTGTATGAGAACGTTGGGCATTCGAAGATTCAGAGCCATTCTGAAGTGAAGAGGGCTGGTCCAGAGAGTCCGTGGCTGCTGCCGTAAGCTTGTCGGATCGTACATGATCCCCAACCGCCTTGACGATCTGTTCAGGCAGCGTTGGTTTTGGCGGAAACTTATACCGGGAAATCATCTCCGTCGAAAGCTGGGCAACTGCTGTTTCAACGCTTTTTCTGGCCTGATGTTCGGCCGCACTGATCACAGAGTTTGTAGAGGATGGAGCCGGAGAAGCGCAGCCGGCAAGAACCAGGCTGCACATGAGCAGTAAAGATTTGGTTTGAGTCGGACAAGATTTCAAAATCGGCACTCCTTTCTTCCTGAGCAGAAATTTCTGCTTCATTAGCATGACAAGTCGAGCGGCAATTGACAACCAGAATTCACATTCGTTCTCAAAAAATGTGTAGAACAACAAGAAATCGTCTCGATCGGATTGTATTTTGGATTCGAAGATCCGATGCGCAGAGCAGCACCTTCCTGACACAAAAATGAGATTTTGTCCCTGCCAGCTTCTGAAAGCCGCAAAGATCAAAATCTCATTTCAATGTAGAGTGTATATTGGTTCTTACGCAAATGTAGTTTTTAACACTGATAATCCTGACGAATAAATAAGCTGGAATCATTCATGCCAGTGATTAAGTAACATTATCTAATCTGATATGAGTTTATCTATCGCATTTTGTATTATTGTCCTTAGTAACAATCACTAACGTCGATAATAGTCGCGATAGTTAAACACACTATTTGCGTAAGAACCTGTATATTTTGAATATCAATTCAGAACGTCAATTTAGAACATCCATTTAGAAGGCCAGGATCC
>Ash_p2__coassemble_2154_pt1 | contig 11925 bp, 4 predicted proteins | sample Ash_p2__metabat2_low_PE_002 | metagenome-assembled genome bin Ash_p2
TTCGGATCGAAAGCAAATCGAAAGCAAATGAAGAAAAAACTTTTAAAACAGAACAGCGTTTCATTTCCATAGACTTCTTTTCATTTTTTCAGATGGATGTAAAAGTGAAACAGAAATGCGAAAAATGGTGTTTTCCAAGCTGTTCGAACTGATTACAATGATCTTCTGAAGTGATGGTTTCTTACCAGCTGTCTGAAGAAGAATCTCTGCCCGCAAATCTCCGCATGCAAAATCATCTCTGCCTGCCATCCTGGCAAACAGCGGACTGAATCGATCAGGCAGGATGAACGTATTCGATCCCTGATCAGCGTATGGAAAGAACCCGATTCGATTGCTCATGAGAATGCCAGTTCAACAGCTTATTCAAGATGCGAATTGAACCCCTTATAAGATATAAGGATGGCATTTTGGGATTTTGAAGGGAAAAGGCGGATCTGGATGCCGGAAACGGGATGATCTTTGGACTCCATAGAGATCCTGGCCGGCTGTAGAGTTGGAATAAGATTGGCAGAGTCTTAGAAATTGGCCATAAACTGAATCAGAGAATAAGATAAGAAGCCGGGAAACTGGAAACCGGGGGATTCAAACCCAAGAAACTGGAAGTCCAGAAACTGGAATCTGAGAAAACAGAATTCCAAGAACAACAAGCCAAGGAATCAGAAACAAGTAAAGGGAAAAAAGAAAAGAAGCTGCACATAGAAATGGGAGGCGTTGGCGATGCAAAAAATGCTCATGCTCTACAATCCCTGCTCTGGGGATGGTCGAATTCAGGGATCATTATCCGAACTAGTGGATGAACTCACCAAAGATGGATATCTGGTGAGTGTTTATCCAACCCAGTCGGCCGGGGATGCCGAGTCTATGATTGAAAAACATGGTCATCTCTATGATCGGATTGTCGTCTGCGGTGGGGATGGCATGATGCATGAAGCGATCAATGGCTGGATTCATGGTCATGATCTGCCAATCTTAGGCTATGTGCCCTCCGGTACCGTTAATGACTTTGCCAATACGCATGACATTCCAAGAGAAATTCTGTCTGCCGCAAAAGTTGCAGCCGGAGACAGCTGGACGTATCTGGATGTGGGGCAGTTCAATGACGAATATTTCAGCTATGTCGCTGCATTTGGCGTGGGAACGAGTGTTTCCTATAAAACGCCGCAGGAAAAAAAGAAAATCCTCGGTCCGACGGCCTATATTCTTGAAGCCCTCAATACCGTAGACTTTGCGCACTGGGAAAATAACTGCGAAACGATGAAAATCTCATGGCAGGACAATGAATGTGAAGGCGACTTTCTGTATGGCATGGTCTCCAACTCTAGATATGTGGCCGGAACGGATGTTTTTACCAAAGATTTGTTCAACTGGCATGATGGATTGCTTGAAGGATTGTTTATCCGCCGGCCAATGAACCTGATTGAACTCAATGCGATCATTGCGGGTATTACCCGCTCGGATTTCTCCAATCCATTATTCATCCAGGTGCAATCCCCCTGGTTTGATTTTGAATGTAAACAGGCCGCATGGACGCTTGATGGCGAATTTGGCGGCAAACACGATCATGTCGTGGCAAGAGCGGTGCCCAAGGCCCTGAAGATTGCTTTGTCCCAGAACTACATTCAGTCCGAAGGATCAAGTCTGGTTCGCCACGTGGGTCCAGAAGGAAGCACATCCGGCTCAAAATACTTGGCGGAAGAACCCAAAGAACATAAGGCCCTGCGCAGTTTCTGGAAAGATCCCGATGAATACCATCCGGTCAAAACCGAAACCGGCGCCTATATCATGGCGGTGCAGGACAGCCTGATCTATCATATCCCGACAACGGATTCTTCTTCGGATTCAGCCAATGAGGAAAAGTTGGAGAAATTTGGGGAAGAAGCAAACCTGGATCGGGTGAGAGAAGAAGCAACTCTGGAGAAGATGCGAGAAGAAGCGGACACGGAGCAAATAGGGTCAGAGAAAATAGAGCCAGAGCGGATGGAAGCAGAGAATAAGCCGGAAAGTGGTGCAATCCAGCCGGAGACTGCGAATGACCGTAGAGAGCCAGAAGCTCTGGAAGCCAGGCTGACTGACATCGATAAGAAAACCATGCCCCGGATTGAACTCCATCTGGGCAGAAAGGAAACACTGAAATGATCCAGGATGATTTTCTGCTCAATGATTCCCAGCAAAAAGCCGTTGAAACGACCGAAGGGTATGTCAGAGCCATTGCGGGCGCCGGATCGGGCAAAACCAGAGCGCTGGCGATGCGCTTTGCCTGGCTGGTGGAAGCCATCGGGATTCTGCCTTCCAATATCTTGTGCATGACCTTCACCAACAAAGCAGCCGCCGAAATGCGAACCCGCATTACCCATCTGATCGGGGATGAAGACTCAGGAACGATCTGTACGTTCCATGGGCTTTGTAACACGATTCTGTTAGAAGAAAGCCATGCGATTAACTACCCGAAATCGTTTATGGTTTTAGATAACACCGATATCGACGACATGTTGAAAGTCGTCTATGAAGAACGAAACCTGACTTTGCGCGATATGACCTTTGCCAAGGCCAGGGACATGATTGAAATCAAAAAGATCAAAGAATACCCACAATACACCGAAGATCTGATCCATATGACCTCACAGGAGCTTAATCGCAAATATGAGCAGGCCAAAGAAGTCGATGACATCATTTTCTTTGGCTACATGGTTCAGCAGCGTAAAAACTTTGCGCTCGATTACAACGACCTCATCCTGCTGACTTTAAAGATCTTTCGTGAAAACCCGGAAATCCGCAATAAGTGGCAGCAACGCTTTGAATACATCATGGTCGATGAATTTCAGGACATTGACCCTTTGCAGTATGAACTGATGGAAACGCTCGCCCAGGGACACAAGAATCTGTTTGTGGTTGGCGATCCGGACCAGACGATTTATACATGGCGCGGAGCCAATGTGAACTTCCTGCTTCACTTCGATGAACACTTTCCGCCCTGTCAGACGATTCTGTTCAATGAAAACTACCGCTCCACGCCACAGATTCTGAATGCGGCCAATTCCTTAATCAGCCAGAACCATAACCGGATGAAAAAAGACCTGGTGCCAACCCTGATGGATGGCGCTCAGGTGCATGCCGGACACTATGAAGATCCGCACATGGAAGCCGCCAATATTGCCGCCCAGATCGAGCATCTCAAAAAGAAAGGCTATGCCTACAAAGACATGGCCATTTTGTACCGGGCTCACTATATGAGCCGCCCTGTTGAAGATGCTTTCCTGGAAGCCGGGATTCCGTATGCGATTTACAGCGGCGTGCCATTCTTTTCAAGAGCGGAGATCAAAGACGCCCTGTCATGGTGTCGCATGCTTGTGTATCAGGATGACATCGACTTTCTGCGCACGATCAACCGCCCAAGACGAAATATCGGCAAAAGCCGCATCGCGTTTTTAAAGGACTACGCCCAGACTCACCAGATGTCGCTCTATCAGGCCTTGAAAGCCAACCTGGAAACCGATCTGTTCAAAAAGACAGAAGCCGAACAATATGTTCAGCTCATTGAAGACTACCCATGGCAGGAACGATCCATCACCCGCATTCTCGATGACATCCTTGATTTTTCGGGATACGAAAAAATGCTGAGACTGGAAGGCGGACAGGAACGACTCGATAACCTGGCTGAACTCAAACAGGCCGCCGGTGAATATGAAATGAGCTGGGGGGAAGATGTCAATCTTGAAGGCTGGCTCAACCATGCAGCCCTCTTTTCCAATGCCGATGCTCAGACCGAAACCGATAAGGTGCGGATGATGACCATTCATACAGCCAAAGGTCTTGAATTTGACTGCGTCTTTTTAATCGGCCTCAACGAAGGCATGTTCCCCTCACGCCAGACTCGAAACCTGGAAGGCATGGAAGAAGAACGCCGCCTTTGTTTTGTCGCCCTCACACGTGCCAAGAAAGAACTCTATCTATCTGAAGCGCAGGGCGTCCTTCATTCTGGCAGCAATCGCTATCCCAGCCGCTTTGTCTTTGACATCGGCCTGGAAAACGCAAAATGGGATCCACCCATTCCAAAAGATCTTCAGCAAGCTGCCAAACGCATGATCAACCTCAAAAAGAACCTTTTGCCCCAGAACAAACAATCCGATGCCCTGGAAGCCGGGGACTTGGTCGAACATCCGGTCTTTGGTCAGGGAACGATTCTGGAAATCGATCCCGAAAAACAGGCGATTGTTGTTCAGTTCGACAAACTCAATACCAGAAGAACCCTCTCCACCCGCGTCCGCCTGAAGAAGCTCGACCGACCCGCTGATCAGAAAACTGGCTGGCTCAACTGAGTACAGGCTGATCAATGGAATCATGTGAAATAGGTAAAAATCAGCACAAATATAAAAGCTAAAGGCATGACCAGAACAGGTTGTGCCTTTTTGGATGGATGGACAGGGGAGATTCTTCATTGACAGGGGAAACGACCCGATGTGGATCTGACCTCAGAAACCGTAAATTTGCGGACCTATGGACCAAGGGCGGGGAGAAGAATGAAGCCGCAAAGACCACGGTCTGTGTAAGATGCGAAAATGCTGGCGAAAGTCATTGGACAAGATCACTGTGAACAGAAATGATGTCCATTTTTGAACAGCGGTTCTCCCCAATCTGTGCTACCCACCCAACAAATTCCCAAAATGTTACAGAAATCAAACAAAAACAGCCGGAAACGGCTGTTTTGTTCTTTTCAGGCGGGAATCCGCGAAAAACAGGCTAAAATCATTGTGGTATCGACTGCTCTTTCAGGGCATTTCGCCCACAATCCATGGCAATGTGAGGCATCTGAAAGGACATTGAAAGAGACAATTCTTCTCTTTTATGGAATTCTTTATTCACGGCATGAAACCTTGTCATGCCAGATTCACGATTTTCCTGGTAAGCATTGCCTGAATGCAGGCATGAAGACCGAATCGTTGGATGACCCAGGATGGATCCAAAAGATCAGTTGATATCCAAGGGGAAAGTTTTACAAGCATTACCGGAAAGGAAAGATTGGGGAATCTGACCTTTTCGTTTAAAAGCAGGAACAAACCAATTCATAACAACAGATTGATTGAACCGACTGCTCGTTTCTGACCAGCAAAAGGACAAGCATGGGATCGAAGATTCCATCGACTTTTACTGGAAAGAATGCACCAGAAAGAAATCAATGAAAACAGATCAAGAGAAAACGATCTGACTCAAAGATGGTCAATAGAAAAGCGATGAGCGGGAATTGCACTTCTTCTTTCAAGGGGAAAGAAGAGATGGAATATAGGGGCCCGCTGATCACTAAGATAGTCAGCCATCCACCAACAGTCAGACTTCTGCCGGAAAAGAGGTAAGGGGCTTTGAAGGCAGAATGAATAGTCCAAGGATCTGATTTCGATTTCAGTTCGATGCATTTTGATTTGAATGAATCAGAAAACGACAGTCACCAACATCAGCCAGAACAGCCAGGACGATCTGAACTTTCCGGGACCGCAAAACGATCGAAATAGCAGCCCGAAAGAACAGCGTCAACGCTGCCGGCAAAATATTAAATGAGAAAAACTCAATTTGCTCGAAACTCTTTGATTCAAAAAGGGAAGAATCAGCAAAGAAAACGAGCCCCAAAAGCGAAATCCAGCTTTCATGCAAACTATTGACCAACCGATTTTTAACCGCCGTATGAAAGAAGGAAATCCGAACCAGGCCGAACGTTTTCTCAAGAAGAGATGAAAGCACTTAGAATTGAGAAAAGAATTATTTTTGAAATCAGAAGAAGTATTGTTTTACAATACGAATCTGAACATTTAAGTAAGAATACAATAAGGAGCCATATCGCAAGAATTCAGATCAGAATCAGATATGGATACCTGTTTATATATGTAAGAGGGGATCACGATGAGCGAAGAAAAGGAACCAGCCGTAAATCTTTCAGAGGTCCGTCCCGATCCAGCGGACACTGATCAAAAGTCATCCGACTTGGACAATCAAAGGGGAACGTCCGAGACGGAACAGGACAATCAAGGGGAAAACATCATTACGGACATCGAACTGCTTCGCAGTATGGATGATATCAGTGAAACAGGTGTGGAGATCGAAGCTTCAGCAAGCGATCTGATTACCCTGTTTGAAAAAATTGAATCCGACCCTCCCCGAAAAAATGCAGGAACGCAAAAACAGCCAGGAACACAATTCAACAATCAGGCCGGCTCTAGAAAAGGAAACATCCGCAAAGCCGCACCTCATCCTGGCCGTAAAAAACAAACAACACCACCAGTCATGCCCAAAGCGGGACAGCCTGAACCAGGAAAGATGAACCAGCCTGCAGGCCGCCACCATAATACTCACGGCGAAAATTCATCAACCACTATTGAGGCAAAGACTGAATCCGCAAATCCTGCTACCTGCCATCATTCAAAACCGGATCCAAAAACCAGTCAGGCTGGCCATCATCGTCCAGACTCTAATCCATCTGAGTCCAGCTCTTCATCAAGTGAAGCAGTCTCCATGCGGACAACCCAGCCTGAAGCCGGCTCTTCGTACTCTGAAAATTCGAAGTCCAAAGCCATTGGCGGCGACATTTCGTATCTTTCCAAAGAAGACCAGCAGTTTTATGAATCCGTCATGGTCGACCAGGCTCCGCCTGGTGCTCGACTCAACGAAAAAACACCGTCCGATCTGCCTGAACCACCGGCAGGTTTTTCACAGGATGTCGTCCTGAATAAGATTCTGCTCGAAACCGAAGAAGAAAAACAGGAACGCCTGGCCAGAGAAAAAGCCAGCCAGTTCTTTGGATCTTCTGCAGCGCATAAGACGGGCCACAAAGACCGGAGAAGGAAAAGCCGCAACCGGAAAAAGAAACAATCGATAAACCAGAATCCCGCAAATCGGGCCGTTTCAGCCGATCAAATGGGAAAATTACTATCAATTGACTTCAACCCATCCACACCTGAAAATCAGCCTTCACAGGCCGAAAATGGACCAAATTCATTGACTGCTTCAACAACGGCCTCACGCCGGCACTTTGTTAGAGTCAAAGCCAAAGATCTCGAGCCAGAAGCCTCAATGGATCTGCTTGCGGATGGAAGCAATGGCAATAATGAAGCCATTGGAAATCCAAATGAAGGGGACGCTGCGCAAAATCAGAATTCTGCAGGTTCAGACTCTGCTTCCAATGGATTGAATGAAACCGAGCAGCCAGACAACAATTCTGATCTGCAAACCAACGGGATCAGTGCGCGCAGACACTTTCGCAAACAGCGCGAAGGTGATAAGCAGTCAAACGAAGCTGATCAGCTGGAAGGAAGAGAAATCAACCTGGCCGATCTAGATGCGATGGTGCAGGCCGAAAATGCGGCTGCCCAAAATGGAGAGCAGATGAACGCGGCCTCTGATCAGAGTGATGCCGCCGATAGAAATGCAGCGGATAGAACGGAAAACACCACTGCGGCTTCTTCTGCCAATTCTGCCCAATCGGGAAACAGTAAGCGCACAAACAAGAAGCGCCGCAAAAACCGAAAAGGCAAAGGCGGAAAGAACCGATCCGGCCAGGGCTCTGCAGCATCCACTCAAACCAATGACAAGGCTGCTTCCAATGAAGCTGCTCCAATCGATCAGACAGAGTCTGGATCTGGATCCAGCTCCGATCAGGATCAGAATGCGGACAAGAACTCTGATGTTTCAGTGATCAACGCTGGATCTGATTCATCTGCTTCAAATCAGCCGGACGGGGATGAGTCTGCTGAAAATCAGAATCAGCTCAAAGACTTCCAGGCGAAGTTTGGAAACCTTGGCCGCAAGATCTTTGAAGAAGAATCGATTGAAGAAGCCCAGAAGAAAAAAGAAGAGCTCAAAGCTCTGCCTTTTAAAGAACGCTTTAAGCTGTTCTGGAAAAAGGCCTTCAAACGACCAGGCACCTATGGCTTGATTATTGCGGCGGGTGCAATCATCTATACACTGATCAGAATGTCGCAGCTAAGCCTGCTCAAACTTTCCATGGTTGGACTGTTTGTCGGTCTTGGTGCTGCCGGACTGTTACTGGCCGCCTTCTGGTTCTTTTTAACCCGTCACAAACTCTGGCATTTACCGGCCTTCTTACTGTGTGCAGCGATTGTCGCCGGATCGATCTCGGTGGACAACCGGGTTCAGGCGATCTCAGATTCACTGCGTGAGATGAGTGAGCCTGCGGATACGTATGTCCAGAATATTGGCCTCTATGTGCCATCCGTCATTCCGGTATCCGATCTCAACTCCTTGAATGGCGAAACCTTTGGCATCATGAAAGACCGTGACGAGACAGGTGTGAATACCTTACTCGTTTCACTGGCCGATAAAGGCATCTATGTCAAACTGAAGTTCTATAACAACCTTCAGCAGCTCTATAAAGCTGTTCGCGGACAGGCTGTCCGTGCGGTTATTCTTGATCAGGGCGATCTGCGTCTGATTCAGACCATGGCCGGCGATCAGACCTCCAACCAGCTTTCTCTGGTGTACTCCATGCCAGTCGATACGGGTGTCTCTACACCGATCTCGACCAAGAACCTGGAACAGGATCCATTCACGATCCTTGTCAGTGGATCGAGCGATTCGATTCATGAATCCTCATATCGTTCCAACCTGAACGTCCTGGTTACCATCAACCCGACAACCCATCAGGTTCTGACCACTGTGCTGCCACGAAGCCTGTTCATCTATAACGATTGTCAGGAAGCCCTGGCCTGCCAGCCGGCTGACGTGCCAGACCGTCTGTCGTTTGTCAGCTACCACTCAACCGAAGCCTTACGCGAGACCGTCGAACATCTGATTGAATCACCAGTCGACTTTGTCGTCCGGTTAAACACCGATAAGATCCTGCAGCTGTTTGATATCGGCCAGACGATCCGCTTTAACCCGTATGGAGAATACACAGATCTCAACCTGAGTGATGGCAACGTCATGACCGGACCACAGATCAAACAGTTCCTTGGTGTTCTGAACGATCTTTCAGATGAAGACCTCAACCAGGAACTCAACCAGCTCCATGTGCTTTACACCTTATGCAGATCTACAAACCTGTTTGACTCCTCAACCTTTGAGGAAACGATGAAGGTTCTCAATGAATCCGTCTGGACAAGCTTTGACTACGATCAGCTTTGCCAGTTAGCCAAGATGTTCTTCCTGTTCCCTGAACATATGGATGAATCCTGGCAGCTCGTCACTGGTACAAGCTCCATTCTGTATTCACCAACCCTCACAGAAGCTACCTACATGACCCAGCCTGATCCGGATGTCCTGCAAAACGCCCGCAGAGCCATTCAGGATGTGATCAATGGCGGAACCCCAATGGCCAGTGGCTTTCCAACCAGACAGGAACTGACCGGCATTCCAGCCTTACCAGCCGGAACCGTTCAGCCCTTTAACTTCATCAACCCATCTGAAACACCATCCGTGGCACCACAGCCAGAATCTGAATCTGAGGCTTCTTCAGCAAGTCAGAGTGATTCTGCCAATACTGATGCAGCTAACGCCCCAGCAACGACGCCAGCTGTTGAAGACAACACAGCACCAGCGGTTGATCCCTATGCCGGCCAGGATCAGGATGTTGAAGATCCTTATTCGGATCCATATGCAGATCCCGATGAAATCGACGATCCAGCCATCGATCCATATGGTGTAGATGATTCTGATCTGTACGAGTAGAAAGAAGAACAGGGTACAGATAGAGATAGACGGAAGGGAATAGAGAAAACAAGGGGATAGATCGAAACAAAGCAGGAGTATTCTCCAGTAAGATCTATCCAAACCTCTCTGAGAACTCGTCCTGAGCCAAACTCAGGGTCAGAAAATTGAAACAATCAATTTGAACCGATAAACCAGCATTAAAAATAAAACAAGTCAGGATGTGAGTCCTGGCTTGTTGGCGTTTATAGGGAAAAGTTGTAGATTGAAACCGGAAAGCTGATCTGTGGACAGAACGACATCAATATTCTTCTCTATCCATTAGACAGGTGATATAGAAGCTCTGTGATCAAGAGACTCTGAATCTGAATGAGACCAGGAATGAATTGGACATCAATGTCAGAGATTCCATATCGAATCCACTTATCGCATCCACTTTCTGATCGAGCTGGAAGCTCTGACAAAAGAGCAGGCATGCCATTCGACAAGGCAGTCGATGGAGACTGCGGTCAATGAAATCGAGAAACCAGCAGCCAAACCTTCACAGCCCGAAAACAACTTTGAAATGAAACCATTTCAAAACCAGACAACTATGTTTCCACTCCAAAACGAAACAAGAAAATTGAATTGAAATAAGGAAAAACAACAAGAAAAGAGGAACCCTCAATGTTAAAGACAAAAGACTTATATTCCTTTGAACACTCCCTGGCCGGAGAATACCTGAAACAGTATGAATACCCATGGCAGGCCTTAAAAGGAATCGGAGACCTGATCAAACAGCTCTCAAGAGATCTTGGACCAGACTACAACGAAGTCACACCAGGCGTCTTCGTTCATAAAACCGCCACAGTCTTCCCAAGTGCCTACCTTGGTGCTCCGTGCATCATCGGACCAAACACCGAAGTCAGACAGTGCGCCTTTATCCGCGGCAATGCCCTGGTTGGAGCAGACTGCGTAGTGGGCAACTCCACAGAATTAAAGAACGTCATTCTCTTTGATCACGTTCAGGTTCCTCATTACAACTATGTTGGCGACAGCATTCTTGGTTACTACTCTCACATGGGAGCCGGATCCATCACCTCCAATGTGAAAAGCGACAAGACCTTAGTTGTGGTCAAAGACAAAGACGAACAGATCGAAACTGGCCTGAAGAAAATGGGTGCCATGCTTGGCGACCACGTTGAAGTCGGCTGTAACTCCGTTCTCAATCCAGGAACTGTCATTGGCAAAGGAACAACCATCTACCCACTCTCCTGTGTTCGTCACGTCATTGGCGAAGGCATGATCTTCAAAGACAAAGACCATATCGAAAAACGGAAATAACCGGCAATAAGAGTCAGAAGAAGTTAGATTGCTCATGTCGTTTGAAAGGTCATAAACAATAGGCAGGAATAGAAGAAACCGAAGAAACTGGCCGTGAGAGAAGCAACAGAAGAAAAAAGCAGGATCCGAAGAAATAAGCAGGCGAAATCCAGAGATAAAACTACAAAAAGGAAGTTCGCTGCTCGGAACAGATACTGCTTTCTGAAACCTCAAAAACCAGCATCGGTCCTATTCGTGGCGGATTGAGGACAGACAGGTGATCTTGACAAACGAAAATTAGTTAATCTAATCAACAATCTCCTTCTAGATCATGGAAAGATCAGGTCGGATCGAGCAGCCTCTACTCGTAAACACAAAAGAAACCAGGGCAGGTGTAATACAGACTCATTGAAGATTGCCTGGCTCGATCAATATTCAAACCGATTATGTGCAATTCATTAAAGTGAACATGTAGCATTGAATCCGCAAAAAGAAAGACTGTGAACAGCCTTCATGATGATTTCCGATCCGAAATTGAGAAAAATGTATGGATTTCATGATTAAAACGACCGATTTCAAAAGATCTGAGCAAACGTTATTTCTTATAGAGCCATAAAAGTTCACGTATTTTGCCACAAATTCTGTAAAGAAACACATATCTTTCTGTACAGCAGTGAAAAACGACCCGATTCACGGGAAATATAAAGAAAATAAATTGACCTTAAGAGAATATTAAGAAAAGGATATGAAAAATAGCCTGAAATGAAAAGGCTTTTATACATTTCAGGGGATGGACACCATATCGAAAGCGGATTCTTACACAATCGGTATCTTCAGAAATAATGTTAAAAAATCATTTTACTCAAATTGAGATAAATCCAAAATCGACTAAAGATAAAGAGAAAATCCGAAAGAGTCATTCGTTAAGATTTCGGTCAATCTTCTTGAAAGAAATGCGAATCTCCCAATAAATTC
>Ash_p2__coassemble_2677_pt1 | contig 8955 bp, 4 predicted proteins | sample Ash_p2__metabat2_low_PE_002 | metagenome-assembled genome bin Ash_p2
GATTGATTGTTGAATCAATGCTGCTTTGTTATCCGTTTGGGTGGGGAGGTTCACATCACTTCATAGCTTCCCATATAACATAACCTTTGATTGAATCTCTGAATTCATCTTTGAGCCTCGTTTAAGACGGGGCTTTTTTCGTTGGAGAGCGTTTTTTGGAAACTGTGCTGACGAAAGGAACAGAAAAGATCAAATAAAACCATATGGAAGAAGTGCCTTTCTGATGGCTTTGAGATGAAAAGGATTCAATTTGTGATTTAATTTCGATCCATACGACACAGATCTGTATCGAAACACTCCAGCCCAGAGTCTGTATTTCATCTGAGGACAGAACATAAGGTCTGGACAGGGGACTGATCAGTATCATCTGGTTATGAGCAGGGTATATAAATAATCACAAAGTCAACGCAATTAATAGAGAACGGATAAATGTAAAAACGAACTGCCTTTGTAGATGCCAAAAGTTAAACTGATAAAATGCGGATATCACAAATTACGTGATTGACATGTTCATTACCTGAAAAAGAAACTAATATGACATAAAACAGATGATTTCGGTAATCTTTTGCCTGAATATTCAATCAGGTATGGACATTTTCATATATCTAGTAAAATATAGTTAAGCGCGTTCATTGAGACGTATGAAAGAAGGGATTCACATGCGCACTATCACAAATATCAATGAAAATTGGCAGTTCCTCAAAGATCATAAAGCAGGCGAAGCTTTTGAAAATGCAGAAACTGTAAACGTTCCTCATACTTGGAACAACATCGATGGCCAGGATGGTGGAAACGACTACTGGCGTGGTACAAGCACATACCGCAAAACTCTGGGCAACCCAGAACTGGCTGCAGACGAAGAGCTTTGGCTGGAAATCAACGGGGCTAACTCTACAAGCCGTGTTCTGTTAAACGGAAAAGAACTGGCAAAACACGATGGTGGTTATTCTACTTACCGTGTCAACCTGACTGACGATCTTATCGATGGCGATAACGTTCTGGAAGTGGAAGTTGACAACTCCCCCAATGATCATGTTTATCCACAGCAGGCAGACTTCACATTCTATGGTGGTCTGTACCGTGATGTAAACCTGATCAAAGCCAACAAAGCACACTTCTCTTTAGGCTACTACGGCGGCCTGGGTCTGAAAGTGACTCCAACTGTCTTAGAAGACGGTAAAGGTTCTGTAAGAGTTGAAGCTTTCACAGAAAATGCAAAAGATGGCGACATCGTAGCTGTTACTCTGAAAAACAGACTTGGCGATGTTGTTGCAACAAAAGAAGCTGAAGTCAAAGACAACAAAGCAGATATGAGCTTTGATGTTAACAACATCCACCTGTGGGATGGTGTTGATGATCCATATCTGTACACAGTTACTGCTGAACTGAAACAGAATGGCGAAGCCATTGATGAAGTTTCTACAAGAATTGGTTTCCGTACATTCGACATCGACCCACAGAAAGGCTTCTTCCTGAACAGCCGTCCTTACCAGCTGGTAGGTACTGCACGTCATCAGGACTGGCAGGGCCTTGGTAACGCCTTAACAAAGGAAAACCACGAAATCGATATGCAGAACCTGGTAGACATGGGTGCCAACACAATCCGTGGTGCTCACTACCAGCATGACCAGTACTGGTATGATCTGTCTGACGAAAACGGTATGATCATGTGGGCTGAAATTCCATACATTTCCAACCACATGGCTAACCCAGCAGCAAACGAAAATACCAAAGAACAGATGCGTGAACTGATCGTTCAGAACTACAACCACCCATCTATCGCTTTATGGAGCCTTTCCAACGAAATCTCCATCGGTGGTGAAAATGAAGATCTGATCAGAAACCACAGAGAACTGAACGACCTCGTTCACTCCATGGACTCCACTCGTAAGACTGTTATGGCTCACGTAAACACTCTGGATCCAAACTCTGAGCTCGTTCAGATTCCAGATGTTTCCAGCTACAACCTGTACTTCGGATGGTACTTAGGTAAACTGGAAGACAACGATGAATTCTTCGATGAATTCCACGAACGCTTCCCGAACATTGCGATTGGTCTTTCCGAATTCGGTGCCGACTGCAACCCTGCTTACCACTCTGAAAAACCAGGACGTGGTGACTACACGGAAGACTACCAGGCTCTCTACCACGAACATATCCTGAAAATGATCAAGGCTCGTCCATGGATCTGGGGTACTCACGTATGGAACGGATTCGACTTCGCAGCTGACGCTCGTAACGAAGGCGGCAAACCTGGTCAGAACCAGAAAGGTCTGACTACATTCGATCGTAAGACCAAAAAAGATGGCTGGTACATCTACAAAGCTTACATGGCTAAAGACCCATTTGTTCATCTGACAAAGAAGAGATACGTAAACCGTGAAAACCCAATGACTGAAGTTAAGGTTTACTCCAACGAACCAGAAGTAACTCTGTATGTTGATGGCAAAAAATTAGAAACCAAGACTGGCGAATATGTCTTCACTTGGGAAGTACCAATCTCTGGTCGTCATGAAATCAAAGCTGTTGGTACTGCACCAGAAATCTGCGACGAAATGGTGATCCAGAAAGTCGATGAAAAAGATCCTGACTACATCGTAGAAGGCGGAAGTGTTCACAACTGGTTCACTGACGGCATCGAAAAAGAAGGATACCTGTCCATCATGGATTCCTTCGGCGATGTTCTCAAGAGCAAAGAAGCTGCCGCAATTCTGATGCCAGTTCTCGAAGGCATGGGCAGCCTGTTAGGTCCAAGAGACGAAGATTCTGGCAAGACTCCAGAAGAACTGAAAGCAGAAAAAGAGAAAATGTCTCAGATGATGCTGAAGTTCCCTGTTGAAACTGCTCTGCGTATGTCTGGCGCTATGAAACCAGAAGAAATTGTTGAACTGAATAAGATGCTCAACAAGATTCCTAGATAACTCTGATTTCTCCAAAAACTTCTGAAACTTAAAACAATTCACTCTAAAATTTTGAGGTTTTGATCCTTGCAAGCAAAAAACAGCTTGAGGATTCAAAACCTCTTTTTGTTTGGGTGATCTTTTGAAGGGCTGGGCAGTTTTTGTCTTTGGAAAGTCTGCCGGAAAAGGGCTTCAATTTGAAATCCAGCCCGGGCAGAGGACCATCAGGCAAACACTTGCCCTGTCCGGTACAATGGAATCTACAGACTGATCCCAAAACTGGATAAGAAAAGTGTTATCGGGCAGACCGATATCCAGGAACGGCATATTGATGAGGAAAGTCTTTAGAGATATGGACTGACTCATCTATGAGGCAGGTTTATAGACCTATGGATATATGGACAGGCAGACAGAGATCAAGAGCCTGAATTGCAGACTCTGAATAATTTTTGCCTGTTTTTGTTAAGGAGGGGACTTCCGGTCTATTCTGAAGGAGACAACTCTGAGTCTGGGATCAGTTGAGTTGAAAAAAGATAAGAAAGGATGGGATTTACTTTGAAATCATCTGTACTGGAGCAGGGCAAAGGTCTGCGAAAGTATTTTATCTTGGCCTTGATCTTCATTACGATCGAGACCAGTTTTGAGGTCATTATTCCATATTTAATGTCTGACATTATTGATGTCGGCATTGTCAACCGGGATACGTCAGTCTTTATTAACCGGGGACTGTGGATGATTGGCTGCGCGATCGGATCGTTTATATTCGGTCTGCTGTATGCCAAGTCGGCGGCCAAAGCCAGTGCGCGCTTTGCCCAGAAAATCCGACGGGCACAGTTTGAGAAGATTGAAGGCTTCTCTTTTGAAAATATTGACCACTTTGAATCTTCGGGTCTGATTACCCGAATGACCAGTGATGTCATTGTTTTGCAAAACACGATTACCAATGGCATCAGACCGCTGGCCCGTGGTCCATTGATGCTGGTGCTGGGGATCATCATGTGTATTGCGATTAACCCAACGCTTTCCTTGATCTTCTTTTGCGTGATCCCGGTCGTGGTCCTGGTCATGGTCTGGATCGTTTCCAAAGTGGCGCCACAATACCGGCTCATTCAGAAAACCGTCGATACGCTCAACGGGGTCGTCGAAGAAAATCTGGTCGCCATTCGACTCGTGAAGTCGTTTGTGCGCAAGGACTATGAAGTGAATCGTTTTGATGAGGTCAATGAACAACTGGCCGCATTAAATGAAAAGACCAACCACTATGCCTTTTTGAACCTGCCAGTTTTCCAGGGATCGATGTATACGGTCATTGTTTTACTGTTGATGATTGGCTCGCAGATGATCATCCAGAATACGATTCAGGTGGGGCAGCTGACCGGGATTCTGTCGTATGTTCTGCAGATCATGAACTCTTTTATCATGATGTCCAATGTCTTCCTGCTTCTGACACGGTCGATTGCTTCGGTCAATCGAATTGAAGAAGTCTTTGATGAAAAGCCAACCATGGTTCTGCCAAGACATGGCAAGGAAGTCAAAGACGGATCCATTGTCTTCGATCATGTGTCCATGAAGTATTCCAAGGAAGCCAAAGAAGATGTTCTCAGTGATATCTGTCTTGAAATTCCCTCTGGTACAAAGGTAGGGATTATCGGGGCTACTGGATCCGCCAAGTCTTCGTTGGCGATGCTCATTCCAAGATTGTATGATCTGTCCTCTGGCAACCTGATTGTCGGTGGTGAGAACATCAAGGATCTGGATCTGGTTAAACTGCGGGATGCGATCGGTATGGTTTTACAGAAAAACGTTCTGTTTTCTGGAACTGTGCGCGAGAACCTGAAGTGGGGCAATCCAGAAGCTTCTGATGAAGAAATTCTCAAAGCCATTGATATGGCCGGAGCCACAGAACTGCTTGAACGGCTTCCTGGTGGTCTGGATATGGAACTTGGTCAGCAGGGCGTGAACGTTTCGGGTGGTCAGAAACAGCGCTTATGTATTGCCAGAGCACTGCTCAAAAAGCCGAAAATTCTGATTTTTGATGACTCGACTTCGGCGGTCGACACCAAAACGGATGCGAAAATCCGCAATAACCTCGCTTCAATTGAAGATCTGACGCAGATCATCATTGCCCAGCGTATCTCTTCGATACGGCACTGTGATCTGATTGTTGTGATGGATCAGGGCAAGATTGTTCAGACAGGCACCCATGACGAGCTGCTCAAAACCAGCCCGATTTATCAGGAGATTTATGAATCTCAGCAGGGAGGCAGCCTCAATGACGACTAAAGCGACACAGCCAAAAAATAAACCCGCAAACAAGAGCCGGCGCAAAACGTTTGGCCAGCTGCTTTCGTATATGGGCAACCATAAGTTTGAATTCCTGTTTGTCGGCATTCTGGTCACCATCTCGGGTCTGGCCAATCTGATTGGCACCTATATGATCCGGCCTGTGGTCAATGCAGCTGCGGACAGACAGCTTCATACTCTGTCCGTTCTGTTGATTATCACGGCAGTGATTTATGTGTGTGGTGTTCTCAGTGCCTGGGGATATACCCAGATTATGGCCAAAGGGGCCCAGCAGGTCACCAAAGAAATCCGGCACGATCTGTTCGAGAAAATGGAAGGTCTGCCGCTGCGGATTTTTGATACCACCAAGTTTGGGGATCTGATGGCCCGTTTTACCAGTGACGTCGATACGGTCAGTGATGCCCTGAATAACTCGTTTGCTTCCGTTATTCAAAACTTTATTCAGGCAGCCGGTACGTTAGTCGTCTTGTTTATCCTCAACTGGCGGCTGACCCTCATTGTAGCGGCTTTCTATTTGATGATGATTGCCTATGTGCTGATTGCTTCGAAAATCAGCCGGCGATATTTCCGGGAGCAGCAGCATTTCATCGGGGCGCTGAATGGATTTGTGGAAGAAGCCATTTCGGGTCTTCGCGTCATCAAAGTCTTTAACCACGAAAAAGCAAGCCTGAAAGAGTTTGAAGAATTCGATGAACGTCTCGAACACGCCTCGGAAAGAGCCCTGTCGTATTCCCAGACCATGGTTCCGGTCATCGTGTCCTTCTCGTATACGAACTATGCGATTGTTGCGGTTGTCGGCGGGTACATGGTTTTAAGCGGCCTGAGTGATGTGGGTTCGCTGGCTAGCTATCTGGTTTTTGTCAGACAGGCAGCAGCACCCATCAACCAGTTTGTTCAGCAGGCAACCATGCTGCTGTCGGCTTTATCCGGTGCTGAACGAATCTTCAGCTTCATGGAAAATCCAGATGAAACCGATGAAGGAAAAGTTACGCTGGCTTATGGCGTGAAAGATCCTGAAACCGGCAAATGGACAGAAAGCTCCATTCCAGCCGATGGCTGGGTGTGGAAGCATCCAAGATCGGATGGCACCTGCGAATATGTACCTCTTGAAGGGGATGTCCGCTTTGAAGATGTCAACTTCAGTTATGTTCCGGATAAACAGATTCTCTATGATTTGAATCTGTATGCCAAACCAGGTCAGACCATTGCTCTGGTCGGCAGCACTGGAGCAGGAAAAACAACCATCACCAATCTGCTCAACCGGTTCTATGAACTGGATTCCGGAAGCATTCTGTATGATGGCATCGATATCAAGCTGATTTCCAAAGATGATCTGCGTCGATCACTGGCGATGGTTTTGCAGGATACGCATCTGTTTGCGGGAACGATCATTGATAACATCCGCTATGGAAATCTCAATGCGAGCGATGAAGAATGTATTGCGGCAGCAAAACTGGCCAATGCGGATTCCTTTATCCGTCGTCTGCCAGAAGGCTATCAGACCCAGATTTCATCGGATGGGGCAAGCCTTTCTCAGGGTCAGCGGCAGCTTTTATCCATTGCCCGAGCCGCAGTTGCTAATCCGCCGGTCCTGGTGCTGGATGAGGCGACATCAAGTATTGATACCCGCACCGAAAAACTGATCGAAAGCGGCATGAAGAAGCTGATGAACGATCGCACGACGTTTGTCATTGCCCATCGTCTTTCCACAGTACGCAACGCGGACTGCATTGTTGTTCTTGATCAGGGCCGTATTGTAGAGCGCGGAAACCATGATGAACTGATGAAGAAAAACGGCTTCTATGCACAGTTGTATAACGGAATGTTCGAACTGAGCTGACAAGATTTCCATCGCGCTCAATCGGACGAAGATTTCGGATAAAACCATGTCCAAAACATAGATCCGATGATCTGGCACCCTGAAAATGGGTGCCATTTTTGTTTTCGAACCAAACCTTCGCCCTGTGTTTCCAGCGGCAGAAGAATCCAGATGATCAGATAACTGGCATAGAGAACTGATACAGGAAAATAAAATAGAAAACTAGACGAGCTTGCGAGACTAATTTTCTATTGAGCCGACACGTCAAAAGCCCTGGCTGCGGCCATATTCCAAAAAGCTAAGGGAATATTTTGAAGTCAGGGCTACCATTATAATTTTTGAAACAACACTATATAGATTGTTTATGACCTGTTGAGAGAAGGCTGGAACTGGAATTTCCGGAAAAGATGGCATAGTTCCCCCTTTCCCCCATGGATTCTAAATAAATTTTGGCACTACGAGGACTATGGGCAAGCTGCTCCAGGAGGCCCAAACAGCCTTATGCATTCCCATGAACTGATGTACTCCATAAGCTCACCACATTTTTTGCATCGGCCAATCGATTGTTTGGGAAACATTTTATCGAGTACTTTGAATAATGGGTTTCTCTCCTTGGGAGTTACATCCGCAATTGTGACTGGTTTGTCAGAACGACTGCCCGATTTGAGCTTGGTTTCTTTGATCAGTTCCTTCAATCGAGGGACCAGAGAACCTTTGCGTCCGCTGCTCAAAAATCCATAACCACGCTTGGTAGTAAAATACCGAGGCGGAATATGCATCATGAATCGCCGCAGGAATTCCTGGGCCGTAAGTTCCATTGTTTTGATCTTGTTCCCATCTCGATAGTCCTTGTATTTGAATATCACTATTCCATTCTCGTATGACACAATACGGCTTTCAGTAATGGCTACTCTGTTGACGTAGCGGCCCAGGTACTCGATGACATGGGATGGATCGCCTGTAGATTCACGGATTTCAACATTCCATTTCTTATTGAGGGACTTGTGAATGATACTGTTGAGCTCTCTTTTATCAAAGACTTCATCGGATAAGAAGTGTTCGTTGAGCCGGGCCATGAATTCACCTCTGAATTTAGCTGCGAGAGCTTTGACGGGGAAAAGAAATGGCCTGCCATCCTTTGTGGTTCGCTTCGGAGTGACCCATTCACCCGAGTCTGTCAGAGCGCCTGCACAGAAGATCACATGGATGTGGGGATGAAGATCGAGCTTTTGTCCCCATGTATGAAGAGCACAGTAAAACCCGGGCATACCACCAAGAAACTTTTGATCATCAGAGAAAGCGAGAAGAGTCTGCCCAACACTGTCAAACAGGCAGTTGTACATGAACTCAGGATCATACAGACAGAGTGGATTGAGTTCAGAAGGAATGGTGAACACGATATGAAAATATCTGGCATCTAAAACGTAGTCCTGCTGCTTTTCAATCCATTTGAGACGTACAGAACTGCCACAGCAGGGACAGCAGGCATTATGACAGGAGCCATTGTGATATTCGGAATGACCACAGTGAGGACAGAAGGACATAGCGATACCCTTGGCTGGGGTATGGCACTCCATGATATCTTTCAGAACCTTGGCTTTCTTGTGGTCGAGCTCTTCGAGGATAAGGTTGCCATTTTCAATTTCGTCAGATATGATCTGTCTGAAAAAGGCGGTAGGACTACTATTTTCTGCCATCATTTTTTCCTTTCCAATTCTCACAGGGAGAACCAAGATCAGCCAGATCTTTATCGTCTAAGCGGATGTATCTGGCGGTCGAGGCGATAGAAGAATGCCCCATGGCATTTTTTAAAGCGAAGAGACTGCAGTTGTCTTTGGCCATGTGCGTGGCAAAAGATACGCGCAGACTGTGGAACCTGTGCTCGGGAAGATAAAACTCGAAAGCCTGGATGTACTTCTTATATTTCTTAGC
>Ash_p2__coassemble_5923_pt1 | contig 3149 bp, 1 predicted proteins | sample Ash_p2__metabat2_low_PE_002 | metagenome-assembled genome bin Ash_p2
CCTCCCAGTATAGCGAATAATTAAGCTTTTAGTTTTGGTGCAGTTTGATCATTCCCACCTCCTTGAGGTGCTACTTCGTACTTTATTTTCTGTTGATTCGACAGGAGTATAGACCGGATCGGCTGTAATAGAGGAATTGTTTCTTTATGACCGAAATCTTCACCTTTCTGAAAGTAAATCAATCAAACAGAAAACCAGATAAGAAAAGGCAAGCCCTGGAAAAAAGGATTGTATTTCGTTGAAATCCAATTGGTCAGTCCGTTAAGGGGAACGGAAAATACAGGAGTGACCAGAATCCAGAACATCAGACAAAGAACCAGTGAGATTATCCCCGCACTCTTGGAAACAATCCCACTTTGCCAGAGTCGCTGGCTTACTACTGCGCAAAGTGTATAAATAATCAGACCGATTGCCAGCAATAGATAGCTCATCCTCATATCTGTGCCTCGTCGAAAATCTGTCTGTGATGGCGAACAAATCCAAACCATTCCTTCGCATACCAATGGCAATACGATATAAAGCGCTCTTTTTTGACATTGTTCAAATCTCCTTTAAAAGTCTGCATCAAGTAACGCTGTATCCCGTTTTTTGGTTCAAATACATCAAGTTACCATGGGTAAGAAGGTTAAACGAAACAACGGAATTGACGCAGACAATTCTATTGGTTGCAAGTTCGTGAGTGAAGTTCACAATTATTTGTGAACGCTCGCTTGTTGCTGTCAACCATCCACTGTTTAGAGTGCCGAATAATCGTGGCTGTACTTCGATTTTGGTCAGCATAGTTGGTGCTGCTAGATCTGTAGAGACGACACCTGAAAGCGAGGAGGTGAATAAAGATCCTGCAAGTAAAATTTTGTTAAAATCATACTTTATTTTCCTTTCCGAATCCTACGAATTGTTTCAGGAATGCAAAGCCTCAATTTCATTCAGCCTCATCGATGATTTGTCATGATTTAAAGATGAAATCTCAATTTTGCAATATCTTGAAATCCATGGGATTGAGTACATCCACTTCCCGTAAGTTCTTCTTTTCATATCTGACTTTTTTATACTCTTGTAGTGTTACGAGAGTATTACGTGGACACAATTTTTCGTATTTATCTTCTCAGAATTCTAAACTCAGCATCATGAAGTGCCTCTATCTAAAAATTTGTACTTGATCTTGGGTGCCCTTCAGTATTGGATCCTCAAAGCAGCGTCGAGTTTGGGCTTTTAGAGTCTTTTGTTCTAAATGTATAAGCCGCTATAACTAAAGTAAATATGAGAACTGTACCTGCATAAATTCCAACCTCAAGTGAATCGTTTGGATCCCAACCGTTGTGTAACAAGTTGTACATCCACAAGCAGGTGGCGACCATTTCAAGGATAAATGTACCCGCCAGCAGCCGACGACCGACATCTGTTCCAATCTTCTCTCGATATCGTTTTGGGACCCCGATCCGTTTTAAAAGATCCACGTAGTGGCCGTTTTCTGCTTTTGCTGTGAGTTTTGAAAGCTGAAGAATCACCACAAGGACAGAAAGCAGAATCAGGACGGAAAACAAGTTGAGAACGATTGAGGTTTTTAAAGACTGCCGCATTTGCTCATTAAAGGAGGCCATATTCATAAATTCCAGTCCGTTTTGACTTGCCAGTTTTGAGAGCCCCAGTTCCACTGGAACCTGGTTGCGGATGTCATTGAGGTTAATCTGAGCAGTATCAATTTCATTACCATACACGATAAGATCGTAAGGTTTGCCTGGAAAAAATAAGGAATGGGGATCAAAATTACGAAGAATTCCATTGACTGGAATTTCATCTTGCCAACTCTCCTTTTCTAAAGTAACGATATCTCCGGGTTGAATCGAAGAATCGAGGACTCCGTCCAGTGTCAGGGTGATATTTCCGCCCTCTTCGGAATCCATGGTTCTGAAGCGGGGCAAATATAAGATGGCTTCTTTTCCTTTTTTCCAGTTTTCCCAGTCAACGGTTCCATCGATGTCAGCTTTTTTCAACTGCTCGATGGTTTCTGGATCGTTGATCATCCATATCGCAGGATAAAAGGACAATTGACTGTTTTCGTCCTCGTAGATCCCCCAAATGTTTACCAGGCCATCCTGTCTGTCTTTAGATTTATATAGAAATGACTCCTGAAAATTCTCCCATGACATTTTTATATTTCTGATTGCCCTTGACGTATGGACCACTTCAATATCAGTCCACTGATACAGTTCATCCAGAATCTCCGCTGGAATCGGATAGGAGAACCCAATGTATGTTGAACCATTTACAGATCTTTCTTCCACCCGATCACTTCCAGATCTTCCTGTCAGGTAGTAATCGATACTTCGTTGATTTAGAATTCTTGCAGAACCTATAATTTTGGTTCCAAAATACAGCAGGCTGACCTGTAAAAAAAGGAGACAGAAAATCTGCAGTCCATAAATCCATTTATGCCGGCTAAGAGAACGGCGGGAAATTTCTTTAGCCGTAATCGTTTTAGAAACAATTTTGGCTTTCAGTTTCCTCTTTTTGGGATTCTTTTTCAGCAGTGGAATCTGATAGATCAAAACACCAACTGCAATCAATACAAGGATTTGCAATAAGAGAACATACACAATCAAAGCGGGCAGATATCGTAAAGGAATCAACATGGCCAGAACCAGGATAAGAATCAGATAGGGAATCCGGCAGGCTTTGAAAAGCATCGTGAAAATGTCTTGAATCAATGCTTTTTTATGCACCCCCAGAATGCGCAGCATCCGCACCTCCTGTCTTCGTTTCCAGATCCACACAAAAAGTGATTCCGCCTGTAAGATGGTCAGAAACAGAAAAGAAAGAAGAACACAAAGCGTCACCGGAATATTGCCAGACGAAAACGGATCCCGTGAAAGCAGCCGATTGACATTGGTTTCAATCATACGGTCTTCGGTGGACATTGTATCTATTCCGTCTTCATAACCTTTTTTCGGTTCGATAAATGCGATGATGTTCTTTTGGTTTTGAATCCTCTCTGATGGAATTGGCTGGCTGATAAAGGAGCGGATCAGATTGCCATTGCTGCTCCAGGTGCTGGAGTAGTTTTCAATAACGCCTGAAAGAACATAAGTTTCTGTACCTGAACAATTCATCAAAACCGACAAATGGCCGGAGACACCTTTAAAGAACGT
>Ash_p2__coassemble_7008_pt1 | contig 2610 bp, 3 predicted proteins | sample Ash_p2__metabat2_low_PE_002 | metagenome-assembled genome bin Ash_p2
CGATTCACCCATTTTCATTGCGGCATGTGGCCGAAGGCCATGGCGTCTTTTTGGTTGAAACCCGGCAATAGCCAACGGCCATTCGTTCAGGAAGAGCAGGAGCTTTGCCAATGTATTGATCCATTTCTTCCTGGTCAAACATGTAGTGTCCGCCAATAGAGCGATGGGCAGGCATTCCATCTTCAATCATTTTGTACAAGGTGTGCCTGGCAACCCCAAGGTATTTGCAGGCTTGCGACGTCTTCATTCTCATGGATTTATAATGACACATCTATTTCATTATGGACTGTTTTTCCCTTAAAAGCCTAATATAACTAACTGTTAAAATCCGTCTTATTGATCTCTGCCATCTGAAAACGAAAGCTCTGCGCTGCCGGAAGATTGCTTGCGGAGGTAAAAATCAGAATCCGGCTGGCTTTGCGCATTGCGGCCGCTGCTTTGGACAGGATTTCCGGGACGATCGGCGACTGGGTCATCAAAATGCTCTGGCTATAGTCTTTTTGCAGGGAGCTGACAATGGTGGACAGATCATCCTGCTCCGTAAAGGGGTAGCTGAAATTTAAAGAATCTGAATTTTCACTCCACTCGGCAGCATCCGCATTCATCTGTAAAAGAAGTGAACGCAAGCCGGAGAATCCGCATCGGGAACAGAAGCGGTATAAAGCCGCTCGGGAGACATAACACTCCCTCATAATGGTTTCCGCATCCAGGCTTGCAGCCCGATGGGCATTTTCAATTAAGTATTGGGCAATCGTCTGCTCCGTCGTCGAAAAATCCGGGCGCGTCTGCATCCAGGCAAAAACATTCATCGGCTTGTTTCCTTTCTTCACTTCTATTTCTTCTTCTCTTTTTTTATCTTGATGGTTCATTTCAGTTTTCTCTTGACTTGGGGTGCGGCTCAGTCCTTTTCATTTCCCTCAAGTCCAGGTCATTACGGATTGGCTTTGGTCTGGAATTTCTTTCAGGCTGGTCGTTGAAGTTGATTTCAACTCAAAAATCCGCCAGATCGTATTCCATAAGTATACTTCAGGCTTCTCTTCAATCCGGCTGTTTTTTCTTTTCTTCCCTTTTCCGGCTCAATGGCGTCATTTTTCGAGAATTTCTTTTCTTTTGCCACGATTCTGTCTTTTATGTCTCATGGAAAGAACCACTGGGCCAAAGAGGCCTGAGACATCTGTTTCAGCTTTGGGTAAAGTAAAAATATCATCTGAATTTTCAGATATACTCTTCTTGTCGAAGGAGAAAACGATGAAAGACAAAAGTGGAAAAGAAATTTCTGAGAATTTAAGAGAAGAGGCAAAAAACATTCGGCTCGTGATGGCAGATGTAGACGGTACCCTGCTGACGAAAGATCAGGTTGTGGATCCGGAAACGGTCAAAGCCATTACCAGACTTCGTGAAAACGGAATTCTGTTTGGACTTTGCACCGGACGCGAACTGAAAAGTGTTCTTGACTCACTGTCCGTATGGGGAATCGAGGGCCTGGTCGATGCAGTTGTCGGCAGCGGCGGGGCTGAAATTGAAGACCTGACACTGAACCGATCGGTCAAGCAGTATCCGTTAAGCGGAAGACTGATCAAAAAAGTCATGAAGCATTATGCGGACTTGCCTGTTAACTTTGTAGTTCCGGAAGATGGTCTGCTCTATACCTTTAAAGACGATCCGCTGATCCAGGCACTTTCAAAGGCAGACCAGATTCCTTACCAGGTCGTGGATCCAAATACTTTCCTGGAAAATGAACATTCAAAAGTCATGCTGACCTTCAGACCCGATCTGATGCCGGCTGTTAAAGAACGTTCGAAATCCTTTTGCGATCCAGATTTCACAGGAGCCCCGCTGGTTACAGCTTCCATTTTATTTGAATATATGGATCCGCGTGTATCCAAGCCAGCCGGACTTCACCAGCTGCTCGAATGGCACGGCTGGAGCGAAGAGAACCTTTGCTCATTTGGAGACGAAGATAACGACTTTCCAATGACTCAGATGGCCAAAATCGGTGTGGTCATGAAAAACGGTTCGCAGAAAACCAAATCTGCAGCTGACTATATTACCGACGATAACAACCACTCTGGTATTGCCACATTTATCAACGAATTTCTTGTGTGAGTACCTTTGGTAAACAGCAGCTTCCTCAGAAAAGCTGCATACACTCCGTGCCTGTCTGGTGCCAGCCGCTGTTCAGATTGTATCCGATCTGGCAGGCTGGAATTCAGTCTGGTTTTATTAAACAACAATATGACGATAACAGAGCGCAGATGGATAAACTTCCCTGTCTAAAGCTTATCCTTTGCTGCTCTTGACTTTCCTCTCTTTCAAAGCTGCTCTTCAGAATACAATGCTTGGTTCTGATCAGCAGGTATTGAATTGAATCTTCTGTCTATTCCGGTCCAGAATACGACAGACAGGATCTCGTATGACAAATGACAAAAACCCGAAAGCTGAATAGAGGCGGCTTTCGGGTTTTTGTCATTTTATGGCCTGATAAAGCGTTCGAACGTCATCAACAGTCATGCCTGCAGTCATCGTTGGCGTGTTGATGATCCTTGAATTTCAATCTGTAAAGTCTGCTCAGGCTTTATCAGTTTCGATGACTACACCTTTAGCCTGGTC
>Ash_p2__coassemble_12146_pt1 | contig 1647 bp, 1 predicted proteins | sample Ash_p2__metabat2_low_PE_002 | metagenome-assembled genome bin Ash_p2
TGGGACAGCTTCATTTTAACCGTATAGCTGGATTAGCTAAAAATAGGCTACGGTACCTGTCGCATCGCTTTTAAGCGGAAATGGCAGCGAAATCTGGTCGGTCCAGTTTCCGTCGCGGTCTTTAAGAACATGCAGAGGAACCTTGATCTGCAATGCGCCAGGGGCAATCGACTGCTCTCCACTGAACGAGAACAGCATCTTGGCGCTGATAAAACCATTATTGATGCCATCCTGCCTTGTCGCATTGGTCAGGCTGGTTGCATCAAAGGTTGTATCCGCACTGCCGCCAATCCATTCAAAAGTATGGTTATTGCTGGAGAATTGAAAAATATCCGAGTCCGCGTGACCAGCCCCCTGAAACTCTTCCTGTGAGTTGGTGCTGGAACTTACCGGACTCTGGTTTTCAGAATTGGATGCACTGCCTGCATTCGAGTCAGAATCAACATTCGCAAACAGCGGTTTGCCCCCATGTTCGGTGATGTCTGTTTCTGAAGAAGGCTTCGCTGATGAATCTTCTGAGAAATCATGTTCGAAAGAAGTTTCATCCGATCGGTCATCTTCCGATGAGTCATCCTCTGATGAATCTACTTCTGACATTTTTCCTTGTCTGGAAGACTGTTGACTTGAAGAGGATTGTGAGTCAACGTCTGAACGTGCTGTCACTCTGATTTGGGCAATCGGTCCAATCCGAGGAGAAGAGGAACTGACCGTTGTTGCTTTTAAAGTAGTCGTTCCGATTTTAGAAAGATCAGCCTCCTGATTGTCCCAGTTCAAAGGGACAGTCTGGATCAGACCGTTGACTTTTTCACTTTCCAGATCATACGAATACCAGCCGGTCGTGTCATCGAGCGTTCCGTAAATCCGATACGGATGGGTTTCGTCAAGAGTTGGTGTCTGATAAATACCGTTTTCAGTCAGCGTATAGTCAGGTGGAATCTTGTCTGGCTCTTCACGGATAAAATCAGCTGGATCACTTTGCGCATCGAGTCCAGTCACTGCACAAATGGATTCTGGCAAAGCATCCTGATCAAGCGTCTGATTCTGCTCAACCGTCAGCTGGACGATCGGGTTTTGTCCTTCATAGTCAAGGATCACCACATCATCGTCCGTATCCGCCGCAAAAACAGTACTTGGCAAAAGAAAACTGATTACTGTTGCAATTACGCAAATCCAGGCGCACATCTTGTCTTTCATAGTTTCTGGAAATAAGTCATCAGGTGGTTTATCTGTCTTATAAGCTTGCATATCTAATCCTTTCTTATTGATTTTTCAGTCTCTATACAAGTCAATCAAACCTGTTTTTAAACGATTAAGCCAACTTTATGCCTGTGATTTTCTGCCTGGCTGATGATAGACTTCATCACCTTCGCTAAAAGTCATTTTTATCTCTATTTTTCTCTCTAATTCATCTCATTTATTTACTTGGAAAATTCTCCATATCCATCCTCCGTTTTCATGGCCGCATGTTGCTGCCGGCCATGAATTTTACTTGCAACTGGCCGTTTAATCCTATCCAGATATTGTTAAAAGTCCCCGGCACATAGACCAGGGTATAAAAAAACCCCTGAAGAATATCGGATTTCTCCTTTATCCTTCAGGGATTTAACTTTGTCTGGCGACTTCCTATTTTTGCTTTTACACTATCGT